>Ga0136555_1000227_pt1 | contig 23439 bp, 29 predicted proteins | sample AntRauTorckE5432_FD_104927 | JGI IMG/M metagenome (GOLD analysis project Ga0136555, IMG submission 104927) | Saline lake microbial communities from Rauer Islands, Antarctica - Metagenome Torckler E5 #432 | ecosystem: Environmental > Aquatic > Non-marine Saline and Alkaline > Saline | place...
ATCTATCAGCGTGTGGCTGACATCGTTCATGACATGGTACTCAAGGATGCGATGAATGATGACGAAGAATTTGCTGAGACCCGAACGTTAGCCGAAGGGTGGCTCAAGCTGGGCATCACTCGGAAAGTCTGCAAGAGGCCCGTTGTCTAAAATGGCGGGCGGTAAATGAGGTGAATTCGGGGAACATCCAGAACGGACAATCCCGAGCCAAGCTAAGAGGTGTGGCTCCTCTTGGAAGGTGTAGAGACTATCCCGCAAGGGAGTACGCCGGAAGCGATTGCCGGTGGAAGCGCCTCACTAGATGATATAGTCCGATCCCATTAGGAATGGTGGGCTGCGTGTAATGGCGCGGGGTAGGTATAGCGAACCTATCTGAACTTATGCATGACACTAGCTTACGGAGCCAAAGAGTTTGGCTTCAAGGATCAGGTCAATGTGGATACTGTAAGGCCCGCCAAGCTATCCATGGGTGATGACTTCCCGTGGGACCATTCAGGATGGCCCGCTGCTGCTTACATGGGCAAGCTCATCTGGAAAGCTGTTGCTCTGGTGGTTGTTGCTGCTCGGGAAGCGATGGACTGGTTCCAATCGGCTGCTCGTATAGCTGCGAAGGAAGGACTGCCGATCCGTTGGGATACGCCTGATGGTCTGCCGGTCCTCCAAGCTTACCAAAAGCTGGACACCAAGCGTATCGAGCTGACCTTTGGCGGCACACGGATGACCATGAGCATCACACAGAAGCAGCCAGGAGAGCTGAAGCTTGACCGTAACAAACAGGTGAACGGCATTGCTCCCAACTGGGTTCACTCCATGGATGCAAGCCACATGCGTGAGACTATCCGTCGCTGCTGGGCGCACGGTATCCGATCTCTTGGCCTAGTACATGACTCCTATGGCACACACGCGGGTAACGCATGGAAGCTGGCCGATGAACTTCGGTACTCCTTCGTTGACATGTACGTTGAGAACGATGTGTTAGAGAACTTCAAGGAGGAGCTAGAGATGCAGCTACCAGCAGACGCAGAGCTCCCCGACCTGCCCATCAAAGGCAACTTGGATCTTCAGCGTGTGGTGGAGTCCGACTTCTTTTTCGCTTGATGTATCCGTAAGTGGATCTGTTCCTTTGGTTGGTGGTTTATCCAATTCCCCACACTTAAGGACAGGACGCCGTCCATATCCTCGACAACTGAGAGAGAGACATACCAATGAACAATCTGATGATGACGGACAGCAACACCGATGAACCAACCATGAGCAGCCGTGAGATTGCGGAGCTAACAGGTAAACAACACAAAGATGTTATGCGAGACATTCGCGTCATGTTTCGACAACTGGAAATCCACTCAGCGCAATTCTGCGCTCAGTACCATGACCTTACTGGCCGCTCGTTACCCTGCTTCAGGCTCAACCGTTACTACACCGAGCTGCTGATCACTGGTTATGACGTTCGTCGTCGAGCTGCCGTGATTCAACGCTGGTTTGATTTGGAGAAGCAGGTAGCCCAACCGAAACTCCCTCAATCATTTGCTGAAGCACTCCGTCTAGCTGCGGATACCCAAGAACAACTGGAAGCAGAGAGTCAGCAGCGTCAACTGGCAGAAAAGCGCAGAGACTCCCTGCAGGTAACAGTAGGAACCCACCGCCACTCTATCTCTAGGTTTGCTCGGACGTTCACTGACGTTAACTCCATGAAGACCAAGACTGATCTGTTCGCACTCGGATACCTCTATCGTCAGGGGGGGTGCCTACCGTGTGTACCGCAAGTTCTCCGGACTGTTTGAAGAGAAGATCGAAGAGTTCACCGGTCGGACAGAAATCTACCCTACTGAATCCGGCAAGGTATTGATCTCAGACCTACGGGCTGATGGGTTCTTAACCCTGCTCAAACGCTTCCAACACTAATACCCCACACTTAAGGACAAAGAACCATGCAAGACACAGACATCGACACATTCATGGCCCTTCTACGTGAAGGCGAGCCAGTCCCCACCGATCTCGAAAGCCGACTACTGGCAGATGGGATCAACACCAGCGCACTCCGCGAAATTTACACATAAGAGAGGCCAACAGAATGGCAGAAAGAAAACGTAACCCGCGTTATGTCACGCCCAAAGGCACCCTGATTTATCCATACCTGTCACAGCCTGACACCAAGTTCAACAGTCACGGCGACTACAAGGCTGAGATCGAACTGTCGGAAGATGCCCAGATGTTCGACGCCAAGACTGGCAAATCACAGGGCAAGCTAGTGGACGTCCTGCGTCAGGCAATCGAAGACTCCGTTGAGAAGTTCGGTGAGATCCATAACGGCAAGAAGAAGAAGGGCAAGACCATCGAAGTGGAAGAAGCTGACGATGCCCCCTGCTTTATCAGTGATGGCAAGTTGTTCGTGAAGTTCAAGCTGAAGGCCTACGTCGAGCCGTCGGAAGGCGAGCCTTTCACCCAGGCACCGGTCCTGTTCGACGCGAAGGGCAAGAAGTTTGATCCACCGAAGAACCCGTGGAACGGTACGACCGCCAAGATCTCCTTCGAGGTTGTCCCTTACTACAACGCCAAGGATGCCCAGGCCGGTATCACTCTGCGTCTGAAGGCTGCTCAGGTTATCAACCCGGTCTTCGGCGGTGGTGCTAGCAGTGACGCCTTCGGCTTCGGTGAAGAGGAAGGATTCGACTCCGAGACTGATGCCATGCCGGAAGGTGATTCTGACGGTTTCGGTGAGGAAGAAGGCTACGACTCTGCCCAAGATGATCAGGCCGACGACCAGGAAAACGAGGATTTCTAAACCATGGCTACCACTGCTCGGACTAGTTCCAAGGCGACCGCTCGACAGGTTGCTTTGAAGAACGGCTTCCGGAGCGGCCTGGAGGAAGTCAATGCGAGGCATCTCCAAGAGAATGGCGTCGAAGCTGAATACGAAAAGTACAAGATTCACTTCACCCATCCTCCACGGGATGCCAAGTATACGCCCGATTGGGTTCTTCCCAATGGCATCGTTGTAGAGACCAAAGGACGCTTCGTAGTAGCCGACCGCAAGAAACACCTGATCATTCAGGCCCAACACCCAGATCTGGACATCCGGTTCGTTTTCTCCAACCCCAACAGCCGAATCAGTAAGGGAAGCAAGACGTCTTACGCCATGTGGTGTAAGAAGCATGGCTTTGCTTACGCGAAAGAGCTGATACCAAAGGAATGGCTAAGCGAGAGACCTCAGCAGAAACGCATTGAGGCTCTCAAAAAGGCAGGACTCAAATGAAAGATCATATAATTGTCCACGCTTCCGCCACTGAGCATGGCAAGGACTTTGATGCTGCGGACATAGACCGTTGGCATCGAGCCAAAGGATGGCTGGGAAACGGCTATCACTATGTCATCAAGCTGGACGGGACAGTAGAATCAAAAGCCAACGGCGCACGGTGCCGCCCGGTAGATAAACCCGGCGCTCATGTGGGTAACTGTGGCCCTGGCTGGAACCGGCGATCAATCGGCATCTGTCTGATTGGTGGACTGGATCCAGAGACCACCGAACCAACCGACAACTACGCCCCTGAACAATTCGCTGCTCTGTATGAGCTGATTGGTGGCCTTGCCACCGAGTTCAACATCCCGAGTGAGAACATCATGGGACACCGGGACCTGATCGCGCAAACAGACGCACCACCCAAGGCATGTCCCTGTTTTGATGTGAAGACCTGGTACTTCAACTAGGTCTCAAGCAATTACCCACACCTTAGGACAGCCTCGGCCTTAACCGGTCGGGGCTTTCTTTTCGTTAGAACCCCACGACAACTGTGAGAGGTCGATATGACTCAAGTAGCAAAAATCCGCCAGATCCTTCTGAGCGATGGCTCCCTGACCCAACGCTCCGCATTGCTGGACTATGGGATCATGGCACTGCCCCGCCGCATTGCCGATCTGAAGGATCAGGGTTTCCCCGTTAAGTCGGAGATGGAGACCAACCCTAACACCGGCCAGCGGTTTGCTCGGTACACGTTTGATAAGGAGATCACCCATGTAACCCAGATGAAGCCGGGAGCTGTCTATAAGGCTCACAACAGTAAGATGTTACCTTTCGCTCCCGAATGGATTCGCGCCTCCAAAGGTTTCTTCCGCTTTGACCTCCTATATTATGGAGCGGCAGTCGTCTCAATGGCAGGTGTAAAACAGGTATTCAGTCAGGAGTGGCTTGATCATGGGAATTTCAAAATTACTTATGTAGGAGGCATCCAATGATGCGTATTCGAACTCCTGCACCAGACGACCCCTTCGGCATGATCTTCTTAGTGATCCTCCTCCTCCTGGGAGCATTCGGTTGGGGCTACAACATCGTGAAGCTCATCGGTGCAGACACCATCACCGGGCTGGAGATCGCACGGATCATCGGCATCTTCTTCGCCCCCCTTGGCACAATCCTAGGTTACCTATAAGGACTCTTTACAATGAACCTAACTTTGAACTCAATTCTGAAGCGCCTAAAGAATACCATCACCAAGCTGGAAAAGTACGTTGACCAACAGACTGACCTCATGGCCCAGGAAGATGGAGCCATGGATCAACTGGAGCGGAGCTATGAGCTTCGACTGAACGGTGTACGGAAGGCGAACGCCGTGAGGGAGCGTATCGAGTCTATCATGGGCGAATATGAGTGATTGGGTAGAGCGTCACATCCCCTGTCCTAAGTGTGGGTCGAGTGATGGTTACTCGATCAATGCAAAAGGATGGGGGAAGTGTTTCGCCTGTCAGGTCAACATCAATGAGTGGGCCGAAGGCTCATCATCCAACAAGCCACCGACCCCGAGGAGGAAGCCAAAGATGGGAAATAAACTCATCGAGGGCGGAGAGTTCCAAGCCCTGCGTAAACGAAAGATCAGCGGGGAGACTTGCAAGAAGTTTGGCTACCGTGTTACTCAAGACGGGCAGGGACGTACAGTCCAGGTCGCCCCCTACAAGGATCAGTCCGGAAGACTGGTCGCTCAGAAGATCCGTGGAGCCAACAAGAAGTTCTTCACGACTGGTGACTTTGACATTGAAAACATTCAACTGTTTGGTCAACACCTGTGGCAATCCGGAGGTAAGCGTGTGGTTGTCGTTGAAGGTGAGATTGATGCCATGAGTCTGTCTCAGGCCCAAGGAAACAAGTGGCCGGTCGTCTCTCTGCCCAGTGGGGCGGGGAACTATGAGGATCCCATCAAGGCAAACATCGAGTGGCTCCATTCGTTTGACGAAGTGATCTTCTGTTTCGATATGGACGAGGCAGGGCAGGAGAATGTCCGTGCGGCTGCTGAACTGATGAAACCCGGCAAGGCGAAGATCGCTCTGCTGCCCGAGAAAGACGCCAGCGATATGCTCCAGATGGGTCGAGACAAAGACCTGGTTGGCTGCATGTGGAATGCTCAGGAGTTCCGTCCGGATGGTCTGATTGAAATTGATGACATCCTAGAAGAACTCAGTAAGCCTGTCGAATGGGGTCTTCCGTGGTTCCTACCAACTCTGACGGGCTACACCTATGGACGCCGCCGTGGTGAGAACTACGGTTTCGGTGCCGGTACCGGTGTGGGCAAGACTGACCTGTTCACCCAGCAGATGGAATACGACATCAACACGTTGGGCGAAAGGGTAGGGGTCATCTATCTTGAGCAGAAACCTGCCGAGACAGCCACACGGATCGCCGGTAAGGCAGCACAAAAGCAGTTCCACATACCTGACGGGAATTGGACTCAAGACGAGAAAGACGTCGAGATCCAGAAGCTGAAAGGGAATGTTACCTTTTACGATTCATGGGGGAACGGCGAGTGGCATCGGGTTGAGAACAAGATCCGGTACATGGCTGCGAAAGGTGTTTACCTGTTCTATCTGGATCACCTGACTGCAATGGCGGACCCTTCCAACGAGAAGGAATCCCTTGAGCAGATCATGAAGTCCATGGCAGGACTGGCCCAGGAACTGAACATCATTATCCACTACATCTCTCACTTGGCCACACCGGAAGGCAAGCCTCACGAGGAAGGTGGTCGGGTAATGATCCGTCACTTCAAAGGTTCACGGGCAATCGGCTTCTGGAGCTTCTTCATGTTCGGTCTGGAACGAGACCAGCAAGCAGGTAATCCGGAGGAGGCCAGCACCACAACCTTCCGAATACTGAAAGACCGATACACCGGTCAATCTACCGGTAACGTCATCCTTCTAGGCTACGACTCTGAGACAGGAATGCTCTACGAGAAGTCACCGAAGGAAGCAGCGCCTGAAGATCACGGCTTTGGATCCGAGGATGGAGCCACATCCGATTTTTAACCTGATCTATCCGTAAACGAGTTACTCCAACGAGAGGACGTATCATGCTGAATATCCAATCGACCCCAGCAATGGTGGCAGACTGTGAAACCAACGGTCTGATCCCAGAGCTGGACCGGGTCCACTCCTTATGCCTCAAGAGTGATCAAACACCCGCCAACGCGTACACCTGTCACAACCATGCCAACGTTACCTACGACTCACCGCTCGATTACTACGAGTTGGACGTCAAGGCAGGACTTGAATACCTGATGGATTTCGACGGTCTTGTGGTCTTCCACAATGGCATTGGCTTCGACATGGAGGCCATCCGGAAGGTCTACCCTTGGTTCACCATTTCCAGAGACAGGCTGGTGGACACCCTACTGTTATCCCGATTGATCTGGCCTGACTTGGCTGAACGGGATATTGGATTGATCAAGAAGAAGAAGCTACCCCCAAAACTCCGCGGGTCTCACTCACTGGAAGCATGGGGCTATCGCCTTGGTCTCCATAAGGGCGACTACGCAAAGATCATGAAGGACAAAGGGCTGGACCCTTGGGCCGAGTGGAATGTTCCGATGCAGGAATACTGTGAGCAGGACGTTGAGGTAACCCTAGCGCTCTGGGCCAAGATCAAGGCCAAGCTTTACTCACAGACAGCCATCGAGTTGGAACACAACTTTGCCCATGTCATTCACCTACAAGAGCAGTTCGGGTTTCGGTTCAACAAAGAGAAAGCCGTTGAACTCTACATGGATCTGCTGGGTAAGCGGGATGAGATCGACAAGGAACTCGATGGGGTCTTTCCGCCGTGGTACGTCAACGAGGGCGGCTTCACGCCGAAGCGGAGCAACAAACGCTTGGGTTATCTGGAAGACACGCCGATGACCAAAGTGAAACTCCAAGAGTTCAACCCTGGGTCACGCCAACAGATCTCTTCCCGACTCATCGCCAAGTATGGATGGGAACCAAAAGACTTCACAGATACGGGCCAGTCTAAGATCGATGAGACGATCCTTGGGCAACTCCCTTATCCGGAAGCTCAGGTTCTGGCGAAACGATTCACGTTCGATAAACGGATTGGACAACTAGCTGAAGGAGATGCCGCATGGCTGAAGCTGGAAAGAAACGGGAGGATGCACGGCCGTGTTAACACCAACGGAGCCGTTACTGGCCGCTGCACACATTCCGCCCCCAATATGGCCCAAGTTCCTTCTACTGGTGCTGTGTATGGTCACGATTGTCGAAGCCTGTTCACCGTAGATCCAGGGTTTGAACTGGTAGGTTCCGATGCGAGCCAACTGGAGCTGGTCTGTCTGGCTCACTTCATGGCTCGATGGGATGGCGGCAAGTATGCTCGGATCATTGAGACAGGAGACAAGTCCAAAGGGACTGACATCCACACCACCAATCAGAAGGCTGCTGGTCTACCTACTCGGGACAACGCGAAGACCTTCATCTTAAAATTCCAGGATGACTTGAGGGAAACCTCTCGATTAAAACTGTGTGAACTCAGGGGACACCTACAGATGTAGACGATCCTGAGCCAAGCCTAGAGTAGCGCATCAACATGGAGGTAATATGCCCATGAAGAATTGCGTTATGTGTGGTGGGATTCTCCCGCCGCGTAAGAGTAAATATTGTAATAGAGCCTGTCATAGTAAAAGAAACTCCTTATATGCTCTCAGCAAGAGAACCGCTGACGGAGATCCCTCTGTGGGTCTAGGAAAAGGAGGGGGCAATAAGGAAGGCAAAGACAATAAGCACTATGTTAACGGGATGGGCCAGTTCTATAAGATAAGACAGCATCTGCGGGAAACTATAAAGCACTGCCAAGCTTGTCATAAGGATCTAACTCATGCCTCTCGATATGAGTGGTGCGTACATCACATTGACCACGACAGGACTAACAATGTCGAGGAAAACTTTGAGATGCTATGCAAACGATGCCATCAAATCGAACATGAATGCTGGTTAGCATTTAATAAATAACATGTGCGTTACTCTAGGAAGGTGCAGAGACTATCCCGAAAGGGAGTAGGGCCAAGCGGCTCGAAGCGCACAGCTCCTCGAAAGAGGATGATGATATAGTCCGACCTACGTGGTGACATGTAGCAGTTCATAAGAGAACGGGTAAGGAATAGCGAACCTTATCGAACACAGTGATGGATTTTTATATGGGGCCGGTGACGCAAAGATTGGTGAGATCGTGGGGAAAGGCCCGAAGGTTGGCCGCAAGCTGAAGAACTCTTTCCTGAAGAAAACCCCTGCACTCGACAAGCTGAAGGATGCAGTCAGCACCGCAGTGAAGAAGAGAGGCAGTCTCAGAGGTATTGATGGGAGAATCCTTCACGTTCGATCCGCACACTCAGCCCTAAACACACTCTTACAGTCAGCCGGTGGGCTGCTCGTTAAGCAAGCCACAGTAAATCTGTATGAGAAACTATCCGCTGATGGATGGGTTTGGGGAAAGGATTGGGCGATGGTTGCCCATGTCCACGATGAGTTCCAGTGCCAAGTTCGCAAAGAGTTGGTGGAAGAGTTCAAGGCTATAGCCATCTGGTCATTCCAAGAGGCTGGCCGTCACTTCAATTGGAAGTGTCTGGTAGATGCCGAGTCCAAATCCGGACTGACCTGGGCTGAGACCCACTAGGAGAGCACAATGGATGGACAAGTAACTATCCGATGGCCGGAGCTTTACCTCCCTCCGATCAACCTGCACGTTTTACCTTCCGCTTATCACTTCTATTCAAAAAGGAAATCTTCTATGAAAGCTCGATTGATGGATGTCATGGGCGATGACCTGCGGGTTGTCGACGCGGCCCGTGTCTCGTTTGCGAAAGAGAGTCAATATATTTCATCCAGCTATGATGTGAATACCGATCATAGACTGTTTGATGAATGGTTGGCTTATGCAAAACCGCTAGAGATCGACAAAAAGCCAACGATTTCTCTGGAAGACTATGCCCTGATCCAATACTTGGGTAGTCATGGTCACTGGACACCCTTCGCTCACCCACAGATCACCCTTCGGATGAAAGCTCCGGTCCCGATTCGGACCCAATGTTTCAAGCATAAGCAAGGGCTTGTTGAGAATGAAGAGTCCCGCCGGTACATCAGCGGTAAGCCTGAACTATATGTTCCCACTGAGTTCCGATCGGCTCCCAAGAATGCCAAGCAGGGTAGTGCAGGGACTCATGAACACAACACGCTCTGGATGGATACCTACCAGGTGACCTGTAAGGAAGCCATTGAGAGCTACCAACAGATGATCACCGATGGGGTGGCACCTGAACAGGCCCGCTTGATTCTTCCTCAGGGCGTTCAAGTGCAATGGATCTGGACAGGTTCTCTAGCAGCCTTCGCTCGGGTCGTGGGTCAGCGCAAAGACTCACACGCTCAGAAGGAGATCCAAGAGTTAGCCGATCAGATTGATCACATCATCCGTCCTTTATTTCCTGTTAGCTGGGGAGCTTTAGTCGATGCCTGAAGAACATGAAGATCAAGAGTATCAAGTCGTCCTGATTGGAGGCCCGTCCAATGGATCGCACATGGCGGTCACATGGCCGGTCATGGACATCACTATCCCAACGCTCACCAAGCAGGGGCGGACAGACGAGGACTATCACCTGATTGGACAAACGCCTAAGGGCCGATTCCTGTATGAACATCAAGGAGCCATCTAATGAATGAAACCATAGCACTCCTGGATGGCGACATCTTCGCGTATGAAGCTGCCGCCGCCGCAGAGGAGCCTATCAATTGGGGGGATGGAACATGGACTCTCCACGCCCTTGAAGCCCCGGCTATCGCCAAGATGGAGAGCAAGATCCAGCGGTGTGCCGATAAGGTTGAAGCCGACAGGATCATCATTGCGCTGTCCGACGAGTGGAACTTCCGGAAAGACATTCTGGATACCTACAAGTCTAACCGTGAGGGCATCCGGAGGCCCATGCTGCTGAAACTCCTGAAGGAACACATTGAGCTTGAGTATGAAACCGTCATCCGTCCTGGCCTTGAAGGTGATGATGTCCTTGGAATCCTCTCCACTTGGAAAGGCCTGGAAGGGGACAAGGTGATCATCACCAAGGATAAAGACCTACTGACTATTCCTGGTAAGCATTACGTCATGCACACGGACGAACACTTGGTTGTGACTGAGGAAGAGGCAGACACCTTTCATCTGGTTCAAACACTCATGGGAGATGCAGTCGATGGATTCTCGGGATGCCCTGGCGTGGGCGAACAAACGGCGTGGGAAATTATTAATGACCCGTTCGGTTGGGAACAGTATGAACATGAGTTCAAGTCCGGCAAACGGAAAGGCCTCACGGAACTTCGTTGGAAGAAGTGTGCTGTTGGATCTCGATGGGAAGCAGTCGTTTCCCACTTTGTCAAAGCAGGGCTGTGTGAAGAAGAAGCTCTGAGACAGGCAAGGGTAGCGAAGATTCTCCGCGCCGAAGACTACAACTTTAAACAGAAGAAGGTCAAGTTATGGAAACCGAAAGAAAGCTAACGGGAGGTTCTAATGACTACTACAGAGTGTACGTGAAGCTTCCCACCACCCCAGGGATTACGCCCTACACCGTCGAGTGCAACGACATTATCGAATCCTTGGAGATGACACCCGCTGAAGCGAACGTCTTCAAAGCGACATGGCGTAAAGCTGCTGCCCGTCTTGGTAATGGCAAGCCTGGAAACACTGACCTCTACGATGCCGAGAAGGTTGTCTTCTTTGGTAAGCGGCAGGTCGCTCATGCTCGATACAATTTGGAAAACAAAAGACGAGGAGAATCCTTTTGACTCCATTTGAAACTCAAGAAGTCGAAGTGTGCCGTTGGGCAGAAAAGAAAGGGATCTTTGATGAGTCTGATGCCGTCATCCAAATGGGCAAGATGCGGGAAGCGGTGACTGAACTGGACATCGAAGTTCTCTCCGATGAGCCGGACGGCCTCAACCGAGAAGCCATTGAGAGTGAACTCGGTGATGTCCTGGTGACCTGCATTATCCAAGCCCGATTCCACGGCTTAACCGCTCAGACCTGCCTAGAGTCTGCCCTCAATAAAATAACCAAACGAACCGGCAAGATGATCGATGGTCGGTTCGTTACTGATTCACATTAACAAGGATTCCCATGCATAAGACAACTCAGATCTTGAGCGACATTACCGTCTTTTCCAAATACGCAAAGTACACCCCCAGCTTATCCCGCCGTGAAACCTACGATGAAATCCTCCAGAGAAACTGCATGATGCACACGGAGATGTACCCTGGCTTGGCCGATGAGATAGATCAGGTGTACACGTCATTCGTAGCTGACCGTAAGGTTCTCCCATCGATGCGCTCCATGCAGTTCGGCGGTGTGCCTATCTTCAAGGCACCTTCCCGAATCTTCAACTGTGCCTATGCGCCAGCAGAGATGCCTTCAATCTTCGCCGAATCGATGTTCCTGCTGTTAGGTGGCACCGGCATGGGCTACTCAGTTCAGTCACGCCATGTGGATCAACTACCCCCGATGGCTGGCCCTGATTGGTGTGACCGCCGGTTCCTCGTGGGGGATTCCATTGAAGGCTGGGCCGATGCCATCAAGGTATTGGTTGAAGCTTACTTCTATGGGAAACCTCTTCCACGGTTCGACTTCTCTGACATCCGTCCAAAGGGGGCCGAGTTGCTCACTTCCGGTGGTAAGGCTCCTGGGCCTGAACCCTTGGCTGAGTGTGTCAAGCGTGTCGAAGATGTCATGAAGAAGGCCTTGAAGTCTCGGGGCAAGGGAACTCAGCTCAAGACTATCGAAGTCCACGATATGCTGTGCTTCATAGCTGACGCCGTGTTGGCCGGTGGTATCCGCCGAGCTGCACTGATCTGTCTGTTCGACCGTAACGATGATGAAATGCTGACCTGTAAGTCAGGTGAGTGGTACATCGACAATCCCCAGCGTGGCCGGGCGAATAACTCAGCGGTCCTCCCTCGGGCTGAAGTCCATGAGTCTGAGTTTAAGAGGCTGTGGAAAGAAATCGAGAACTCAGGATCAGGGGAGCCAGGAGTTTACTTCACGAACGATCCCGATTGGGGAACCAATCCCTGCTGTGAGATCGCGCTGAAGCCCTACCAGTTCTGCAACCTGACTGAGATTAATGCGACTGATGTTGTGGATCAGGAAGATCTGGAAGCTCGCTCTCGGGCAGCATCCTTCATTGGGACCCTCCAAGCTGGATACACCAACTTCCATTATCTTAACCCTCGCTGGAAAGCCACGACTGAGGAAGACGCTCTTATCGGTGTCGGCATGACTGGCATAGCCTCAGGCGCTGTCCTTGGCCTTGACCTTGTGGCTGCAGCGAAAGCTGTCACTTCGGAGAATGCTCGTGTTGCCAAACTTATTGGGATTAATAAAGCGACCCGTACCACAACTGTTAAGCCATCAGGAACTAGCTCGCTTGTGCTTGGATCATCCTCTGGAATCCACGCCTGGCACAATCACCACTACATCCGAAGAATGCGAATTGGTAAGAATGAACCTCTCTATGGCTACCTTATCGAAAACCATCCGGAGTTAGTGGAAGACGAAAACTTCCGGCCTGATTCAATGGCTGTCATATCCATACCCCAGGAAGCCCCTGAAGGATCAATCATCCGGACAGAAGACCCCAGCGATCTTCTTGAGCGAGTCTCGCGGTTCAACACCGAGTGGGTACGAACGGGACACCTCGCCGGAAAGAATGCCCATAACGTGTCATGCACTATCTCAGTGAAAGACGATGAGTGGGATGCGGTTGGCAACTGGATGTGGGACCACCGCCATGAATACAACGGCATCGCTGTTCTTCCATACCACGGTGGGTCATACGTTCAGGCACCCTTTGAAGACATCAGTAAGTCTGACTTTGATCGTCTGTCCAAGAGACTGCATGAGATCGACCTGACGAATGTCCATGAGGAGCACGACAACACTGACCTAGCAGGTGAAGTAGCTTGTGGTTCAGGCGGTTGTGAAGTCACCTGATTGACTATTAACCCACACCTAAGGAGATCCAAAGGGGGAAACCCCTCTCTTTAGGTTTAACTATTAGAGGAATTATGGGTTTATCTGCAAGAGTTCCTGAAGATCTGCTGAAAGAACTCGATGAGAAGTTTCCTGATAAGTGTCCTGATGTTTCCGATTCTGATCGTCAGATATGGATTAACAAGGGCAAGCGGGAATTCGTTGAGTTCTTGAAGTTCATCTTTGAGGATCAGAACGAGAACATCATGAAGGAGTAACCGCGCCAATGTGTACGTCATCCCCTAGCATCCCTGAGCCAAAACCTGTCCCACCTCCCGCTCCTCCAGCCCCTCCCGCTACTCAAACTTCCGCAGCCCAAGAGCAATCAATACCTGAAGCTCCTGACCGGAAGGATAAGAAAAAGAAGACGGGCCGGAGTAGATTACGGATTCCGAAGAACCAATCCCGAGGGTTGAACCTCCCAGGATCTAGAGGAGTTAGCTAATGGCAGAATTTCGTAGTCGGAATAGCCGCGTAAAGAAGGCCACCAATACCACCCAGCAGCGCCAATACCGTGAAGCTTCTGATGACCGACTGAAAGGTAACAAAGGTCAAGTCAAGAAGAAGGCTGGCGCTCAAGGTGGCGGTAAGTCTGGCCTTAACATACCACGATAAGATAATCAACAGGAGTATCAATGCCTGAAGCTCAAACAGCTAAAGGCTTGTACGCTCTTCTGGAAACCGACCGTAACCCATTCCTCAGACGAGCGAGGGATGCGGCCAAGATTACCATCCCTTCGCTTATGCCCGAGTCTGGTCATAACGGATCAAGCAAATTGAAAAGCCCCTTTCAGAGCCTTGGAGCGCGAGGAGTCAACAACTTATCCTCCAAGCTCTTGATGGCTTTGATGCCTCCCAATTCTCCTTTCTTCCGTCTACAGGTTAACAACCCTGAGATCCGCGAAGCAGCCGAACAGTCAGACGCTGTGGCTGATCTGGAGAAAGCCCTTGGTGGTATCGAGAATGAAGTCACCGCTGAGATCGAGAAGTCAGCTATCCGTGTATCGGCTGGTGAAGCTCTCAAACAGTTGATCGTGTCAGGCAACGTGTTGCTTTACATGAACCCAAAGGGCGGGGCAAAGGTTTTCAAGTTGGACAGTTATGTCATCCAACGTGATCCCGAAGGTACGGCTTTAGAGATCGTGGTTAAAGAAACCGTTAATCGCACCACTCTACCAGAAGAAATACGACAAGCCCTCGATAAGCAAGAGCAGTCAACCTCCGACACAGCAAAGAAGGAAGTTGATCTCTACACTCACATTACCCGCAAGGCAGACAAGTGGGTCGTCATTCAGGAAGCTAACGGCTTACCCCTGAAGGAAACCTACGGCGAGTATCCGCTCGATAAATCCCCGTGGATACCCTTGCGTTATACGCAGATTGACGGTGAAGACTATGGCCGTGGCTTTGTTGAGGAATACTACGGGGATCTAAGCTCCCTTGAAGCCCTTACCAAGACCATCGTTGAAGGCTCTGCCGCTGCCGCACGCATCCTCTTCTTGGTTAATCCCAACGGGACGACTCAGAAGAATACCCTGCAAGAAGCTCCGAATGGTGCAATCCGTTCTGGCAACGCCGGAGACATCACAACCCTGCAGATGGACAAACAGGCTGACTTCAGCATTGCCTATCAGACTATCGGTACGTTAACCGAGCGACTGTCTTATGGGTTCCTGTTGAACTCTGCTATCCAGCGAAATGCAGAGCGAGTAACAGCAGAAGAAATCCGCTACATGGCGAACGAACTGGAAGCTGCCTTGGGTGGTGTCTATTCGATCCTAAGTCAAGAGTTTCAACTGCCGCTGATCAAGCGTCTGATCTACGTCCTGGAGAAGAAGAAGGTAATCCCTGAGATGCCTGATGAAGCTCTGAGTCCGTCCATCACTACGGGTATTGAAGCCCTTGGTCGAGGACATGATCTGGATAAGCTCGACATGTTTGTGAAAGGCATGGCAGACATCGTACCGCCAGACCTATTGGCTCAGTACGTGAACTTCCCTGACTACATGACCCGCCGAGCAACTGCCCTGGGGATTAAGACCGATGGGTTGATCAAGACCCAAGAGCAAGTCCAACAGGAACAGATGGCTCAACAGCAAGCTCAACAACAAGCAATGATGCAACAACAGATGGCGCAGTCTGGCGGCAAGGTCGCCGAGAAGATGGCACCACAAGGCCCAACAATGGAGGCTCCCCCTAATGAGTGAAGAAATGAAACAGGAAGTCCGGAAGAAGTCTTCTAAGGCTCCTAAGGAACCGACCCAAAAGCCGGTAGAGAAGTCTTCTAAGGCTCCTAAGGAACCAACCCAAAAGCCGGTAGAGAAGTCTGCCAAACGCACAGACGGCAAGACTCTCCGGAAGATGCCATCCGGTGCAACCGCACTGGTCTAACAAGGAGGCGAGATAGACATGGTACAAGCTTTAAACACAGGTGCAAATGTGGATCACGAACATACCGAAGCACCCGAAGGCCACGATCAGGCCATGGCAGATAAGTTTGATGCTACCCAAGAGAAAGCCCTAAACCCGACAGGCCAACCTGCGGGACCGGAAACTCAGGATAACCCTGAAGATGAGCTTATCCTGGGCAAGTTCAAGTCTCAAGACGAACTGGTAGAAGCCTATCGTAACCTGGAGTCCAAGATTTCCGGCGGTAAACAGGACGAGGAAGCGCAGGAATCATCTGAGGGTTCTCAAGAAGACATCGATGATGCTGCGAAGGAAGCCGTAGATCGCGCCGAAGGTGTGGATATGGAATCCCTGAGTGCCGAATACTTTGAGAAGGGTGCTCTGGCTGATGAAAGCTATGAGGCTCTGGAGAAGGCCGGTATCCCCCGGAGCATGGTTGATCAGTTCATTGAAGGCCAAGAAGCTCGGGCCGCTCAGATGGGCGCTGAGATCATGGGCCAAGTTGGTGGTGAAGAACCCTTCGGTGACATGGTTGAGTGGGCCTCCGCGAATCTGGACGGTGACTTCCTTGATCAGTACAACGCCGAAATTGACTCAGGTGACCCCCGCCGGATGGAACAGGCAGTCAAAGCTGTTGCCTATGAGTACGGCCAAGCTCGACCCAAAGAGCCAAGCCTGATGGGCGGTCAAGGCAATAGCAACGGCAGCACCAGTGGATACCAATCGATGGCCCAGGTGACTGCGGCTATGTCTGACCCACGCTACCAGAAAGACCCTGCATATCGAGCAGAAGTCGAACAGAAGCTGGCAGCGTCCAGCGTCCTATAAGGAGATATTATGGCCCTCGGCACAGCAGCTGTTGTCGGAGGTCTGTTTGACATCGGTGGGAAAGTAATCGACCGCATGTTTCCAGACCCTGGAGAGAAGGCACGAGCCAAGCAGGAACTCACGAAGCTTGAACAGGAAGGTGAGCTTGAACAGATGTCTGTCAGGCTCTCCGCGATTCTGGCTGAAGCTAAGAGCGAGGACCCTTGGACTTCCCGAGCGCGTCCATCGTTCATGTACGTGTTCTATCTGGTGATCCTCTCACTGGTTATCGTTGCTCCATTAGTTGGTGTGATCTATCCAGAACAGATGATACTCTTCTTCGATAATGTCTCAAAGGGATTCACAGCGATCCCTGAGGAACTGTGGGCAACATTCACCGCAGGTTATCTCGGGTATGGCGCTATGAGGTCTTACGACAAGAAGAAGGCTGGGGGTAGATAGCAATACCCCACACCTAAGGAAGGACTAAAGGTTCTTCTATTCGCTCTATCTCTCCTCTCTCTCTTAGTTACATCCCTCCACGTCTGCCTCCCCCGCTTGAGGTACGTGGAGGTTCTTCCCTCTCGATGTGGACGGCGTACAGCTCGCACTGGCAGCAAGGCCGGTGAGCAATTCGTAACCCTACAGAATCTTCCGCTTAGAACCTTGGCCCGATGAGTCGGATAACCAGGCGTGACCGCGTGATGAATGACTGTTCGGAGGAACGAAGGAAGCAACTACTCCACGCAATCTTTCACATGAGGTAATTTACATGGCTGATGCAACTGTATCTCGCTTAGGTCAAGTCAACGGCGCGGGTGATACCGATGCGCTGTTTCTAAAAGTATTCTCCGGTGAGGTTCTGACCTCATTCGAACAAAACACTGTGATGATGGACAAGCATCAAGTCCGTACCATCACCAACGGTAAGTCTGCATCGTTCCCTGTTATGGGTCGAGCGGAAGCTGAGTACCACACTCCTGGCGCTGAGATCACTGGTGGTAAGCTGAAACACGCTGAGCGAGTGATCTCTATTGATGACTTGCTGATCTCTCCGCAGTTCATTGCAAACCTAGATGAAGCCAAGAACCACTACGATGTGCGTTCGGTTTACTCCGGTGAGATGGGCCGTAAGCTGGGTCAGACTCTGGATAAGCATTTGCTTCAGTTGGGCTGCTTGGCGGCTCGGGAAGCGAAGACTATCGATGACGCTGATCAGTTCGGCGGCACTGAGATTTACACTGGTGCAACCACAACCCCGGACGGTGATAGTCTTGCCGATATGGCATTCGATGCCGCACAGATCTTTGATGAGAAAGACGTAGCCGATGACGGTCAGCGTTATCTGTTCGTGCGTCCTCAAGAGTTCTATGCAATGGCGCGTTCCACCAAGATATTGAACCGTGATTGGGGCGGTGAAGGTTCCTATGCAGGGGGCAATGTCATCCGCGTAGCTGGCCTGACTATCGTGAAGACCAACAACCTGCCGGGCGGTAACATCGCTTCCGGTACTGTAGCTGCTGGCACTAACGATAAGTATGTCGGTGACTTCACTAACACTGTCGGCCTGATGATGCACCCGTCTGCCATCGGCACCGTGAAGCTGTTGGATCTTGGCATGGAGTCTGAGTACCAGATCTCTCGTCAAGGCACCTTGATGGTAGCCAAGTATGCCCTGGGTTCAGGCATCCTGCGTCCAGAATCAGCCATCGAGCTGAAGACCGGCACCGGCTAACCATCCAGTAGAACAAACTTAAACTCCAACCAAGGGGGGAGGTCTAATCGGCCTTCCTCCTTTTTTTGCTTAAAACTTGACATTAGGTGTTTTTATGCTTTCAGCAACCACAGAGCTAGAAGCTGTTAACTCCATGCTGACAACGATCGGTGAAGCGCCTGTCTCCTCTAGTGAGAATCACGGGATCGTGGATGCGGCCATTGCCTTCCAGATCCTCCAAGAGACAAGCCGTGAGGTTCAGGCCCGAGGCTGGCACTTCAACACTGATATTGAATTTCCTCTATCCCCTACATTCCCTGAGAAGACAATCGTTCTTCCACCGAATGTCCTGGAGGTAGACACAGCAGGAGTTGATAGTCATATCGAAGCGGTTCAGCGGGGTAACCGGCTGTATAACCGTAAGGAAAACACATACCAGTTTGATCGGACTGTCAAGGTAGACATGATCATTCAGCTTCCATTTGAGGATCTACCAGAATATGCCAAAGGGTATATCTCAGTGAGGGCTGCACGGATCTTCCAGCGGAGAGTTGTTGGCTCTGCCGAACTGGACAGCTACACGGCTCAACATGAAGCCCGGATGCTTGTTCAACTGGAGAATGCGGAGGCCCGAACAGCGGATCTCAGTGTGTTCAATGGTAACGAATCAATCCTGAGGGTATTAAATCGATGAGCCTTATCACAGCCAGTATTCCTAATATGGTGAATGGCGTAAGTCAGCAGCCACAGACTCTCCGGCTGGCTTCTCAAGGTGAAATACAAGAGAACTGCCTTTCGTCCATCTCGGAGGGTCTGAAGAAACGACCAGCTATGCGCCACGTAGCCAAGATGTTGGACACTAAGATTAGCGATGCGTTTGTTCATGTGATCAACAGGGACAAGACTGAGAGTTATATTGCAACAGTTTACAACGGTGATATTCGTGTGTTTGACCTTGAAGGCTATGAGATGGTCGTCAATAAGCCGGACGGGGTTGGATACCTTTCAGTCAGTTCACCGGCTGAACAGTTCGACACTCTCACGGTGGCTGATTACACCTTTATCGTGAACAAGGAGATGATCACAGAGCAAGCCCCTGAGACTATCGCTGCAAGACCGGCTGAAGCCATGATCTGGATTAAGCAGGGTGCCTATGGTGCAACCTATACGGCCTCGATAAATGGAGTCTCAGTGTCTTACACAACTCCAGATGGTAGCGTATCCGCACACTCTTCCCAGATAGCGACTGACTACATTGCCGCTCAGCTAAAGGCTAAGCTTGACACAGCTCTCAGTGGGATAACCTCAGATATAGTAGGGTCGGTCATTTACTTCAACAACCCTACCGGTACCTGTGAGCCTAAGTCTAATGACTCCCTGGGTAACACAGCGATCCAAGCGATTGGCCGAAAGGTTCAGAGATTTAGTGATCTGCCATCTAATGCTTATCCAGGGTTTGAAGTTGAGGTTAGTGGTGACCAGTCTTCACAGTTTGATAACTACTACGTTCAGTATTCAGACGGTGTATGGACAGAGACTATCAAGCAGGAGCAGCCCTATAAGCTTGCTGCCAGTACGATGCCTCACGCTCTCATCCGAGAGGCCAACGGTGAGTTCACCTTCAGAGAAATCGATTGGATAGGCCGGAAGGTAGGTGATACTGACTCCAACCCTTTCCCTTCGTTCATTGGTACGTCCCTGAGCGGGGTGTTCTTCCATCGGAGTAGGCTCGGGGTGATTGCCGGTGAAAACATGGTGATGTCCAAATCCACGGACTTCTTCAACTTCTTCCGAGGTACAGCCATACAGGTTCTGGATGATGACCCGATTGATGTCGGGGTGTCCCACGTTAAGGTTTCAATCCTGCGTCACGCCGTCCCCTTCAATGAGACTCTCCTACTGTTCTCTGATCAGACTCAGTTCCAGCTTGGACAGTCAACTTACCTGACTCCGAGTACCGTATCGATCAACCAGACGACTGAGTATGAGGCTTCCCTCATGGCTAAACCTGGGGCTGCAGGGAGATTCGTCTACTTCACGGTCAACAGGGGTGGCTACTCAGGTGTGATGGAATACTTCGTTGACCGGAACACTGAGGTTCAGGAAGCTGCAGATGTAACAGGCCATATCCCGAAGTACATCCCAGGTGATGTCTTTAAGATTGCGGCCAGCTCCAACGAGGATGCTCTGGTACTGCTCAGCTTCAAAGAACAGAACGCTGCTTACGTCTACCGGTACTACTGGTCAGGCAATGAGAAGATCCAAGCGGCATGGTCGAAGTGGACAATCCCCGAGGGAGAACGAATCCTTAACTGTGAGTTTATCGAGTCAGACCTGTACTTGGTGATTGAACGGGATGATGGGGTTTACCTTGAAGTTGTCTCGCTGGAGCCTGGATATAAGTCATGGGGGATGCCCTGTGCTGTCCATCTGGATCGACTGATCAGTGAGAACAGGGTTACTAACCCTACGTTCAACGGTTCAGATACATCACTCTCCCTGCCTTATAAAGTGAGCGAGGGTCAGGATGTGACTCTGGTTATCGTGGGTGAGGACGGTCAGTTCAAGAAAGGCGTGGCGATGACTCCTGAGATTGACAACACAGGGGCAACCACTCGACTCACCTTCCGGAATAGAGACATCCGTGATGAATACTTTGTCATTGGTACGAACTATGCAGCGAAGTACCGGATGTCCCGCCTGTCGCTCCGTGAGCAATCTACCGGTGGTGGACAGGCTACGGTCAATTCAGGCCGCACACAGATCCGCAAGGTGAACCTACAGTTTGCTGATGCCGGTTACTTCAGGGTTGAGGTTACGCCATACCAACGGCCTACCTATCAGTATGTCTTCTCGGGCCGAAAGCTTGGCTCTGCAAAGAGTCCCCTGGGTGTTGTGTCTATCGATGATGGCACCTTCCAGTTCCCTGTGCTTGCCCGAAACTCCGATGTGACCATCGATTTGATAAACGACTCGTACCTTCCCGCATCCTTTCTGAGTGCCGAATGGGAGGCCTACTACACAACCAGATCAAAGAGGGTCTGATAATGAAAACTATGACAGTGAGATTGGCTACTGAAGCTGATGCGCTGTCTCTCGCAGACCGCCTAAGGGAGGCTGACAAACGGGAGATCCTTGCGTCTATGGGGGTTCCAAAAGAGAGCCTCCTGACAGGCGTGAGATCTCCCGATCCGACCTACGTTGCAGTAGACCAGGAGGATGTGCCACATATCATTTTTGGTACGTCACCTTCTCCCTCGCCTGTCCTCGGACTGGTCTGGATGATGGCCTCTCCGGAAATCAAGAAGTGTTGGGTGAGGTTACTACGAGAGACACCGCAGTGGATCGACAAGATGGCCGAAGGCTATGCGGTCTTGGGCAATATGGTTCATGAGGAGAACGCTGTTCACATCCGATGGCTCAAGTGGGCTGGGTTTGTGTTCCTTCGGAGAGTCGAGTTCAACGGCCACGGCTTCTATGAGTTTGCCCGTATGACGAAATCCTCAGGAGAATAAAATGTGTGAACCTACAACAATCATGGCGGCAACAATGTTTGCTACCTCTGCCGCAAGCCAATACCAACAGTATCAGGCAGCCGGAGCCCAGGCTGAACAGCAGACCAAACTGTATGAACAGAACCGGACGAACTCCTACAAGGCACTCGCGCAAGAATACGGCGACATAGGCGCGCGCCAGTCTCAGGAGCAAGCAGCTTCCGCCGAAAGGAAAGAAGAGATTGCTCGACAAGAACGCGCTGAACGCGCCTCGGCCATTGTTCGTGCTGGTGAGGCTGGTGTCTCAGGGAATTCCGTAGCCTTAGGCTTAGGGGACATCTCAGGGGCCGCTGCCCGCGACAGATCCACAGTTACCAGAAACCTTGAGTGGACTATGGGTCAGCTCCAACGGAGCAAGGCCTCTGCTCAGACTAGCACCATCAATCGGATCAACTCCATGCAGACGGGCAGTGCGCCTTCCAAATCAGCGTTAGGCCTCGGCATCTTGAACAGCGGTGCCTCCAGCTACATGGCCTATGAATCCTCCAAACCAAAAGACTAACCGACATCAGGAGATAATGAATGGCTAACATCTCTGGCCTGTCGACTCTCCAACGGAATAATTCCAGCAGGAACCGGAAGGACGGTCGAAAGGGTCGAACCCCACAGACGAACCGCCAGGTGTCCCTACGACCCACAGCCTCCGCAGGTCAGTATTATCAACGGCCAGGTCGCAGTCCAGTAGGTACTCAGGCAGAACAAATTGCCACAGCCTTAGGTAACATCTCTCCGACGCTCGGGAAGATTGGCACCTATATGGCTGAGAAGGGGCGCAAGGAGGCCGAGCAACAGGCTCAAGTAAAACTCCAGCAGCTCACCATCGATGATGCCAAGAGTTTGGTGGACAGCGGTGAGATGGCTGAATATGACAATCCTTACTTTCAGGAAGCCTTCCAGCGCCAGTACGGTGTTCGGTTAGGTATTCATGAGGGCCGGAAGCTATCAGCCAAATTCAATGAAACCTACGATCCCCGTCAAGGTGGAGTTGAAGACTTCATCGCTCAGAACATGGAAGCTGATATTGAAGGTATCCAGCAGAATCCTCTCGTAGAGGGGGGCTTCTCGGATGCCATGGAAGAAACCCTGAACACACTTCGGGGTGAGGCCACCAAGCGTACTGCCGTGGCGTATCAGAAAGACAAGCTGGATGGGGTTTATGAAACCTTTGAGGCTGAGTTTGCTAACCGGTTGGAAAGCGCGAAGACTCCGGAAGCTCGGGAGCAAGCAATAGAGGATGGCTATCAGGCTATCCGTTCCCACTATCCGGATCACAAGCAGCTCCTGAACCTGACCAACAGCGATCAAGATGCAGTTGTCATGCAGCTGGCCGCGAAGTATGCACGGGAAGGTCAGCAGGATGTCGTTGAGAAGCTCCTCACAGATGATCGCGGGGGAATCGGATCGATCATCAATAAGCGTGGGAAGGAAGGGGCTGAGGCCTCCAAGATCCTATCTGAAGGTATCAGCAACTTTGAGGCTGACAACCGGAAGAGAACCTTTGATGAGCGTATGGATTACTTCTATACCTCCGAGAAGGGGACAATGGATGAGGATGCTCTCGTACAGTGGCACCAAGAGAACCCCGGCGCTCTGTCGGATGCGAAGGTTCAATCCCTCATCCGTAACAACCGGAATGCCCAAGA
>Ga0136555_1000229_pt1 | contig 23411 bp, 22 predicted proteins | sample AntRauTorckE5432_FD_104927 | JGI IMG/M metagenome (GOLD analysis project Ga0136555, IMG submission 104927) | Saline lake microbial communities from Rauer Islands, Antarctica - Metagenome Torckler E5 #432 | ecosystem: Environmental > Aquatic > Non-marine Saline and Alkaline > Saline | place...
AAGTTTTTTATTCGTGCCAGGGATCACTTCACTAGCAGGAAGTTTATTCTTTGTAGGATGATATTCCTCTGCAAGTTTTGGATGCGTGGCTACTAGGTTGTTGAGTGGTGTGGCTACTCTATTTGAACACCCCGGACAACTAGTGTTCCCAGAGTGACGTGAGTTACCTGTGGTTTCCCACTCCCAAGTACAACTTGAACACTTCCACCATAATTTTCTACCAGTACCTGCAAACACCTCTTCAGGTGGCATTTCATTCTTTTCAGAATACTCTGCCAAAAGGTGAGGAACATCACTGATGCGCTTTGGTTGGATACGTGCAAGAATATCAAGCAATTCAATCTGATCTTCATCAAAGACGAAGTTGAAACCTTCACCAGAAACGGTGATGATATTCGTATCAAGATCTTCATAGCTTGGTATGAAATGCACAACTCGTTTTACCATGTCGCGTATCATCAGTACACGTTCTGCATTAGCAACGAAATCAAGAACTAAGACGTTTTGCTTTCCAGCAATTTTTCGAAGCCCTCGACCCAATTGTTGTAAAAACACAGTTCGTGAGTCGGTACAGCGTAAGAAGACCACCATTTCCGTATCAGGAATGTCTACACCCTCGTTGTACTTATCGACAACAAGAATATGTTGATATGTTCCATTACGAAAACCTTTGTCAGCCTCTTCCTGCTCCGCGGGACTTTTCTTTGAATGCAGTGTAACCGCATTTTCCAAAAAACCTACAAAGTACTCAGCGTGCTCAATGCTTTCGCAAAAGATAATCGCTTTCTTGTTTTCCTTTCGGATACTTTCGGCAACTTTCTCATCACGAGCAGTAACAAAGATCGTCTCGTTGAGTTGTTTCATCGAGACTTTCTTTCCAGCTTTCACGTGGGTTGCAACAAGTGCTTTCAGCTTGCTTCTACTTAAGTTGTCGGAAACAATCCGATACTCAACATTTGCAAGCCAATGATTAGCAATTGCTTCTTCCAGTGAGATGTTGACCACTTCCTCCCCAAAAATCTCACGGATATCTTTCAAGTCCATGCGATCTGGAGTAGCAGTCATGCCAATAAGACACCTTGGTGAAAAATACTCAATCACAGCCTTAAACGTTTCCGCTTGGCCATGGTGAGCTTCGTCAACAATGATGTAATCAAACTCATCTGCAAAGAATGCATCCTTCCAAGAAGTCAGTGTTTGAAAGGAAGCAAATAGAATATCTACTTCATCCCAGTGTTTCTTTCTTCCATGAAAGACGCCAGTTTTGAGTGTGTCGCCGATAACAAGTTGAAACTCATCTCGGCACTGTTCAAGAATGTCGTTGTCATGGCAAAGAAAGAGAATTCTTCCTTTGCCAAGTAGTTCACGCTCCGCAAGGAACGCTGCAACAGTGGTTTTACCCAAACCTGTTGCCATCACAAGAAGCATACGAGCTGTTTTGTGAAGTTGCTCAGAGAGCGTATCAAGCACAGGGCTTTGATAGTCAAAAGGTTGTATATTTGTCATATTAAAGAACGGGTTAAATTTTCTTCACCATACAATATATTTCCTTGTATAGCAAGGATTATGTAAAAGCAGGAGTTCAGCCCCGGAGCTGAACTCCTGCTTAGTTTTTCTTTATCTTTTCCTCATCAAAACTTCATCTCACTTTGTTTAAATGTATACTAGAACAGTTATTTAATATTATGAAAACAGCAACTAACGTCCCATATTATTCTCAGCACGATGCTTCGATTGAAGAAGCCTGGAGACCACGTATTTGTGGAATCGCTTGTGTCAAAATGATTCTCGAGTATTTGGCTCGTGAAGAAAGTCCTTCTATTATGAATTTAATAAAAGAAGGCTTGGCAATGAACGGATACGAAGCGAGAGGTTGGTATCATCAAGCTCTTACAAAACTTCTCCGCAATTGGGGAGTGCCTGCATACAATCAAGAATTCGTCTCTGGAATTTTTAATCAAAGAGAAGGAATTATAAAAGCAACTAGTGACGAAGGTAATCCTATTTTGGAAAAAGGAATTGAGAAATTAAAAGTTTCTCTTGAAAATAATTTTCCAATTATCGTTTCAGTAGGTGAGAACTTTGATGAGAATACATCAACTCATTTGATTTTACTAACAGGTATTTATGAAGACGAATATGGTTTTGGTGGATTTTACTATCATGACCCAAATGCTAAAGAAGGGAAGAAAGAAAATCTCTTTGTCGATTTAGTGAAATTCAAAAACTATTGGCGTAAAACTGCTATTTTTGTAAATTGATTAAGTGGTCATTTATGGCCACTTTTTTATCAACATAGAAGACCATAGAATTCTTAAAATACTATTGAAAACAGGTAGTATTTTTGGTAATATAGGTAGAATTATGGCAGACAAAAAAGCCCCCCTTCAAAAAAACTCAGGACAGGCAAAAAAGAAAGAAAATAAGAACTATGGAGCTGATGAGATTACAGTTTTAGAGGGCTTAGAACCAGTTCGAAAGCGTCCTGGAATGTATATTGGAACAACTGGGCTTGATGGGCTACATCATCTTATTTGGGAAATTTTTGATAATGGTCGGGATGAGGCCATGGGAGGTTTTGCTGATCGTGTTGAAGTAGCACTTTTGCCAGGGAATCGAATCAGAATCGTCGATAATGGACGAGGAATTCCAGTCGATAAACATAAAACTACAAAAGTTTCAGCTCTTGAAACGATTATGACAACCCTGCATGCTGGAGGAAAGTTCGGTGGAGAAGCATCAGGATATAAAGTTTCTGGAGGTCTTCATGGAGTTGGAGCTTCTGTTGTTAATGCGCTTTCTGTTTATACTCGAGTAGATGTTCATAAAGATGGAGATAAATATTTTCAAGAATATTCTCAAGGAATCAAAAAAGCTGCTGTTAAAAAATATGGAACAACTAAAAACAATGGAACAGTTGTAACTTTTGAAGCAGATATTGAAATTTTTAAGGAAATTAAATTTGATTTTAAAAAAATAGTTAATCATCTTCGACAGCAAGCATATTTGGTAAAAGGTTTAAAAATAACCGCAATTGATGCAAGAGAATCTGAAGATAAAATTGATTTCGATAGTGCTTACTATTTAGCAGATACCGATTTAAATGCACCTTCTGAAAACTTCTACTTCGAAGGGGGGCTACTTTCTCTTGTTTCTTTCTATAATAAAGATCAAAAGCCAATTCATAAAAATATTTTCTATATCGATAAAGAGGTTGACGATGTTTCGGTCGAAGTTTCTCTTCAATACATTGATGATATTACCCCACACATTACTGCATTCGCTAATAATACTTACAATAGTGAAGGAGGAACTCATGTAACTGGTTTTAAAACTGCCCTTACAAGAAGCTTAAATAGCTATGCAAAGAAGAATAAGGTATCAAAAGAAGGGGAGTCATTTACTGGAGACGATGTTCTTGAAGGGCTTACTGCTGTTATTTCAGTAAAGATGCCAGAAATTCAGTTTGAGGGTCAAACAAAGGCGAAATTGGGCTCTACAGAAGCTCGTGGTGCAGTCGAAAGTGTCTTTGGAGAAGCTTTCATTGAGTATTTAGAAGAACATCCAGATGATGCTAAAGCAATGATTCAAAAGGTTGTATTGGCTGTTAAGGCGCGAAAAGCTGCTAAAGCTGCCAAGGACTCTGTTCTTAGAAAGGGTGCTTTAGAAGGAATGACTCTTCCTGGAAAACTTTCGGACTGTCAGTCAAAAAGTGCTGAGGAATCGGAGATTTTTATTGTGGAGGGAGATTCTGCTGGAGGAACAGCAAAAGCTGGAAGAGATCGACGAACTCAAGCAGTTCTCCCTCTTCGAGGTAAAATTCTAAATGTTGAAAGAGCTCGACTCGATAGAATGCTTACTTCAGAGCAAATTAAAAACTTAGTTGTTGCTCTTGGAGCAGCAATTGGAGATACTTTTGATATTACAAAGTTACGATATCATAAAATAATTATTGCAACCGATGCCGATGTCGATGGTGCCCATATTACAACTCTTTTACTAACTCTATTTTTCCGATACTTCAGACCAATTATTGAAGGAGGATATTTGTATATTGCACAATCACCACTTTATAAAATTACACAAGGTAAAGAGCTTACTTATTTATATACAGAAGAAGAAAAGGTGGCGATGCTTGGAGAAGAGAATAGTTTAGAAACAGAAGAGGAGTCTAGTGAGGAAGAGGACCCTTCGACAAGCTCAGGGCAAGAGGAGATTGAGGGAGATAAAGAGAGTAAGAAGAAATCTAAAAAAATACGAATTCAACGATATAAAGGTCTTGGTGAAATGAACGCTGATGAACTTAAAGAAACTACCATGAGTGTTAAAAATCGATTCCTAAAGAGAGTTTCTATTGATGATGCGCATGAAGCAGATAGGGTATTTGAAATGCTGATGGGGAATGATGTTCCTTCTCGAAAGTCTTATATTACTTCGAATGCAAAAATGGCACAGATTGATCTGTAGTTTAATTTTATAAAACAAAAAGCCCCCTGAGTTTGTCGAAGTGGGCTTTTTGTTTAAGTTAAATCTAAGGTCTCATAATTTGAGACGGTCGGTTAAATTAGTTTCTAACGTCTAGGTTAACAGATTTTCTGTTATTGCTTTCGCTTTCTTCATCAGTATCATCTTCTGAATCAACTTCAACTCTAATGTCGTAGTCTCCTTCATCAATGTTTTCGAATTCAATAGTGATTTCTCTCGTTTGTCCTGGTCGAAGTTTGTCATATCGTCCTGAGCGGTAGGTATCGTTACCATCAAAAGGTAAGTCAGTTATTTCAAATCTCCAATCATTAGTAGTTTCACCACCTCGGTTTCGAACTGTGAATCGAATAACCGCATCATCTCCATCATCAAGTCGATCATCTTTTCGGAAACTATTTCCTGAAAGATATCCAACTTCAGGGTTATCGATTACAAAATCAGCCTCATCATTTGAATTATAATTTCCGTTATTATTATTGTTATTATTTCCATTATTACCACTTCCAATACCCGTTATATTTATAGCTGCAGTGTTGTTAGATTCATTACTTTCAGAAACAATGTTTCCGGGGTCAACAATAATTGCAATACCTTCAGTATTATTGTCTTGTCTAGCAAATGAAAGGGTATATCGAATTGATTGTCCTGGTGCAAGTGAAGGTTGCGCTGGAGAAGCTTCGATTTCTCTAGGAGTTGTTGGTGAAGAATAAGTAAACTGCCAAATTCCAGTATTTCGTCCTCCAATATTTGCAACAGTAAATTGTGTTGTTGATTGGTTAGGAAGAGAAGTGACGTTTATGATCGCAAGATCAGCTAATCCACTTGGACCAGGATTAATTACTACTGAAGTAGGACTGGAAACAGTTCTATTTGAGGTAGGTGGAGTTGGAGTACTAGAAATTGTTACATTACTGTTATTAGAAGCATTCTCATTAGAACCAGAAGTGTTTTCTTCTAATTCAGTTGGAGTTTCTTCATCTACAGCATCATCAGTTTTTTTAACAGTAACAATTGTTTGTCCTGAGATATTAGATGATTCAGATCCTTCTTTAAGGAAAGAAATCACAATTGGAATGTCTGCGAATGTATTAGTTTCGGAGTAATTTGCAACTAGGTCTGCTTGTTTTGCACTTCCAAGGTTATATGGAGTGTTACAGATTAGTCTTTTATTACCTTCATCAGAAATTAGGTCGAATATTGCTCCATCAGTACAAGCGTAGCTCACTGTATAGATACCGTCGACTTTTTGATTATAATTCCAAGAAAGCCTAAAAATTTCTTTGTCAGATAAGTCACTATCGTTCACTGTTACATTGATAGCATTATCACTTCCACGGATTGTTTCAGTAACAGATGAGCTAACGTTTGCAAGACCGTTAAAAATACGCGGAACAAACTTAATTATTGCAAAAGCAAGGATTATTAAAATTATAATTACACCAATAACGAAGAGGATCTTCGATACGGCACTTGAATCTTTGGTATTGTTTTCACTATTCATAATGGGGTATTGTACCAAACATAAAACTACTTGTCAATAGATGGGAAGGAGTTCAGCTCCGGAGCTGAACTCCTTCAAATCCTTGCTTTTTTGTTATATTTTGGTACTCTAGAAGGACTTAAAATATAAATTATGTCTCAAGATAAACTAGTAAAAATCAAATGCCAAGAAACGGGCGATATTAAATGGACTCGTAAGAATAAGAAAACTGACGAGGGTGTTAAGCTTGAAATCAAAAAGTACAATCCAAAGCTTCGAAAGCACACTATTCACAAAGAGCTTAAGAAATAAGCGTTTCTTTCTGTCTTTTTAAACAAAAACCGCTAGTTATCTAGCGGTTTTTGTTTTATTCTGATTTATTCAAATATGTAAGAGTGTGAGCCGATATCAATTAAAACTAGAACTAGTTCATTATTGATCATTTCGTAAATTAGCAACAGGCCACTTCTGATGTGACATTCTCTGTACATATTCAAGCCTCCTTTAAGTTGGTGGTCTCTAAACTTTTTAGGGAGAAGCTCATTTTTCAGTAATAAATTGATTATTAAATTAATATCGTCTTGAATTTTATCAGTCAATTTTCCAGATCTCCGTATCTTTTTTAATGATTTTTCAAAATCTTTTGTTTTACGAAGCTCGTACATTAAATCTATAGAATATCAGCAAGAAGCTCTTCCGCAGAAGAATAGGATTTTCCGTTTTCTAAAGCATCTTTAACTTCTGCATCCCAGCGTCTTTTTAATAATTTTTCCTTATGTGTTGGACGAAAGGGGAGACCTTTATCAATCACTACTTGGCTGAAAAACATTTTAATAGCTGTAGACATATCGAGTCCCTGTTTCGCTAAAGTTTTTCTAGCCTCTCTTTTTAATTTTTCGTCTATTCGAACGGTTATATTAGTCATAATATATAAGTATATACATTGTATGCACATTGTCAATACGCATCTTTTTTCTTATTATGTTCTTGCGGTACTGAAAGTGAGAGCAATGCCTTTTATAAATTATTATGATAAAGTATCTTTCATTGGGCTAAATCAAATTGCGAAACAATTTGATCGCCCGAAAACTTAGGGCGATTAGTTAAGTGGTATAATATCGGTTTCCAAAACCGAGGTTGGGGGTTCGATTCCCTCATCGCCCGCCTCCGTTACGTCGTAGCCTTTGGCGAAGACGAACTTCACCAAAAACCACTCCGCAACTTCGGCGTGACGCTGCCCACAATATTTTTAGGAAAGTTAAGGTTTCCAAACTTTGATAAAGATTGAAAGAGCTAATATTGTTATTTGGTGTAAAATAATTACATGAAGGTAATTATTCAATCAACAATATTCTTATTCTTAACTATTCCTGCACTGATGTTTTACGAGCAAAGCGGTGTTTCAAAAGATTTATTTAATCTTGTGGTGATAGAATGGTTCTCTTTTTTAGTTGCGCTACTATATACAGTTACACTTTCTAATGATTGGAAAAACAAGGAGGAAGGAATACATCTCGACTCTAGTTTCGCAGGTAGACTTTTGGTTTTTATTTCTCTTTATGCCGTGTGTATGATTCTGGCATATTTTATATTTTTTAAATCAACCGGAGTATCCATTTATATAATCGGTTTATTCTTTGTATCCTCCTTAGATAAATCGTATGACATTTTTTACAATAAAAGATTTGGTACCTATATATCAAAATTTTTACTGTTTATGATAGTAATTACATTGTTTGCAGAACATATAGGAAGCACTACGTTTTGGACATTATATTACTCAACAAGTGCACTTTTGATTCCTCTATTTATCATAAAATCTAAAGCAGTTCTAAATATGATTAAAGTTAAGAGATAAAGTTAATCTTTTCTTTTCACAAATATTCTCAAGACAATATACCCAATAAAATCCAAAAGTCCTAAAAGCAACCACCACTTACTACGCTTGACGGAAACTATATATAGGTAACTTGCAATAAATACAAGAACATATGCCACAAACCTATATGATGGGGGGGGGAGAGTTATTGTAGTAACTTGAGCTAAAAAAGCATTCAGCGCTATTGCAGCTATAGCAAGTGTAAGAAAAGTAATTGACCTCTTTTTATATATCTCTGATTTATCCATACAAATTATTATACAATTAATAGAACCTTTTGGATTCTCATTTTTAAACAGTCAACAAATATAACTCCTCTACTCCAACCTTAATCCCTTCACCATATTCCAAAAGTTCGGAAAGCCAAGCTTTTCGCCCGCATAGGTTTTCTTTTACTTTAAAAACCCTCTAACCTCTCCATCAACCTTCCTCTTATAACTCTCACTCAAATCAAACCACTTAATCCTCTCATCTTTTTTAAACCAAGTATTTTGTCGTTTTGCGAAGTGCCAAATTTCTGTATTTAATTTTTCTATCATTTCTTCTTTTGATAATTCCTTTTTTAAATATTGTGAAATATATCGATATTCTAAACCAAAAGATTCTAATCTCTTCCAGCTAACTTTATTTTTAAAATGCAAATTATGAACTTCATCTATCATGTCATGCTTACTTTTTAATTTAGGTTTTAATCTAGATAGGATTCTTTGATAAATTCTTTTTTGGAGAACTTCTTTTGGCCACTTTAATCCAATTTGCAAAACATCATATTGTTGATTTGTTTTTTGTTTTGGAACTTTGCCAATTGCATCTACAATCTCTAGTGCTCTAATTAATCTAACTTTATTTTTAGAATCTATTTGAGAAGCTCTTTCAGGATCTAACTTTTCTAATTTAGCGAAAAGCTTTTCCAGAGAGAGTTTTCCTAGTTTTTGTCTTAATACTTCATTTTCTTTAACTTCTGGAATAGAAATTCCATCAACAATAGACTGGATATAAAATGCAGTTCCTCCAGCCAAAATAGGAACTTTATTTCTATTCAAAATATCTTCTATAATTTTATTAACATCTTTTTGAAACTTACCTACAGAGTATAGAGTTTTAGAATTTGGAGAAATAATATCGAGCATATGATGCTTAATACCTTTCATTTCTTTTTTAGTAATTTTCCCTGACCCAATATCTAAACCTTTATAAACCTGACGCGAATCCGCAGAAATAACTTCACCATTATATTTTCGGGCGATCTCTACTGCCAAATCACTTTTACCAGTTGCAGTTTGCCCGAGGATTACTATTAGCTTTGGTTTCATATTTTTATTTTCCATGACTAAAATTTTACAAAGGGTTTACCCTGAGTTCATCGAAGGGTGCCGAAGGTGGGAATCGAACCCACACCTCTTACAAGACACGATTTTGAATCGTGCGCGTCTACCAATTCCGCCACTCCGGCATTGCGTCATCAGCTAGTCTAAGCAATTTTTCCGAACAAATCAATTGTGTTAGAATGTCTACATAATTATGGAAGACGTAGACAAGCATTCAGCTTTTAAAAACAATTCAGTATTTTTTATTGAAGTTAGCAAAATAGTTGCTAACCCTTTTCAGCCTAGAAAAGATTTCGATGAAAATTCATTGAAAGGACTTGCCGAATCAATCCGAATGTACGGAGTTCTTTCGCCAATTGTTGTTACTCGGAAAGAAATTCAAACAGAGGAGGGAGGTTTGGCTGTTCAGTATGAATTAATTGCAGGTGAGAGAAGAATGAGAGCTTCAAAAATGGCAGGACTTCGAGAAATTCCAGCTTTAATTCGTTCTGTTGAAGATGATGATAGAGTGAAGCTTGAAATTGCTATTATCGAAAACTTACAAAGAGAAGATTTAAACTCTGTCGATAGGGCACATGCCTTCAGACAACTTGCTGATGAATTTAAAATGAAGCATGTTGATATTGCTAAAAAGATGGGAAAGAGTAGGGAATATGTTTCAAATACTTTAAGACTTCTTTTATTACCACCAGAAATTTTACAAGCACTTTCAGAAAGGAAAATTTCAGAAGGGCATACTCGTCCGCTTCTAATGCTTAATGATCGACCAGAAGAGCAAGATGTTTTGTTTAGAGAAATTATGATGAAAAAGATGACAGTTCGTGAAGCCGAAAGAATTTCAAGAAAAATTGCATATGATAAGGTTCGAAAGAAGGACAGGATGTTTAATCCTGAAATTATTGAACTAGAGCAGCAAGCAAGTGATGCACTTGGAACTCGTGTCCAAATAGAACCAAAAGAAATTGGAGGTAAAATTAGAATTGATTATTTTTCTGAAGATGATTTAAAAAAGATCTTAGAATTCATTCATATCCAAAATACTGCAAATGCTTCTAATCCACAATCTGATTCTTCAAATCACATTGCTCAAACCGTTCAAACTGCTGAAGAAGCTATTAGTGAAGCAACTCCACTTAACACTGTTTCTACAGAAAATCCTACTGACGAAATTGAACTAGAACAACAAAATGAAGCTCATTTAAATGATGATCGAAATAAAGAAGAAGAGGAAGCTTTTTCTATAGATGACTTTACGGTTTAGGAGTTTATTTATCCGAATATTACGAAGTAGTGTTTCAGGATTGACTTTTTTCATAAATAATATAGTTTAAGGATAAACCTTGAACATAAACTAAAAATAAATAAAGGAGACTAAGAAATGAAAGAACTTATTGTTGTTACTGGAAACTGGATTGCCGTCCTTATGATTGTCGCAGGATTATACCTGTTGGTAATTGCAGGAATTAGAATTTTCGAGATCATCAAACTCTCTATCACAAAATACAAACTCTGGAGAGATTTTCGATTTACACTTTCGTGGAAGATAATTTTCCTTTATCGGCGTAACTTTTTGGAACACAAAAAGTTCTATGAAGAACTACCTTCAAAAGTGTTTAAAAATCTCTATGAAGATGGGCTGATCCAAGGAATCGAATCAAGATCCTGGGCTTTCATGGTAGTGACTCTGGAAAACTGTAACCATGAGACAGAGAAGCTTTTTGAGGCTATGGATATTTATATCGGCACAGATATTTCAAGAGCTATTCATTGTTACTTATCGAAAAAGAGTCTAAATTTCTTCTGTGAGGCTACTGGAGGTCAGTTATCTTTATATCTTGGGAAGTGTAATCTAGAACAATTTGAGCATTTCTACAATCAAGTTATGCGGCAAATATATTCCCAGCCAATGGGGAGACTTACTCCATTAGGTTATTTGTCAGAGTTTCTCCACCAAATAATTTGTATTGCGAGAGAGCGGGGAGGAGTACATACCCGCTATTCGTATGAAGCACTCGGAATTCTGATACAGAATTTGTATAGATTTCCTAAATATGATTTAGAGAGATTCGAGCGCTTTGAAAGCATGATCGATCCTTCTCTGTGGACATGTTTGGAACCTTGGCTGAAGCGAAAGATTCAAAAAAAGAAGCTCCCAGTAAGCTGAGTTAATCTCGGCTTTTTTATTTACCCGATCATCACTTGGTGATGTTTTAGGGCTTATTCCATTAAATGATTTTACTTCAACATCTCAATAACCGCCTCCAGAGTTAATTTATCAGGCTTAGTATTATCAGGAAGATAAATTCTCTTTAAGCCTTTCTTTAAGAAAAATCCACTTTTACTTTTATATAAAACATACTCCTTCCTGGTCTTTGGATGTTTTCCAATAACTTTAATAATCTCAGCACCACGGGGTGGTTGCTTTGGTTGATTCAAAATTTCAATTGCTTTTTCTAAAGTAACTTTATAAGGACTATCTTCTTTAAGTGATCTAAATTCACCATCGTGTCCGACATAAGGTCCAAAGCGTCCAACATTTGAAATGATAGGTTCTCCAGTATCTGGATGATTACCTAAGTTTTTAGGAAGAATTAATAAATGAACAGCTTCGCCCAGTGTAATATTCTCAGGATCAATTTCTTTTGGAATACTCGCGCGCTTTGGTTTAGGAGCTTTCTTATCTTCTTTATTTAATTTCCCTAATTGAACATAAGGCCCAAATCTTCCTTCTAGTACAAAAATATTATCACCACTTTCAGGATGAACTCCAAGTGGAACCTCACCACCCAGCTCTTTTCCTTCGATAGTCAGAGCTCCATCACAATCTGGATATTTAGAACAAGATATAAATTTCCCAGCACGCCCAAGCTTAATATCCATTTTTGATTTACACTTCGGACATTTATGTTTTGCATCAGCATCACCTAATGTTGTTAATTTAGGAATGTCTGCTTTGGCCTCAACTTCTTCTGTAAATGGACCGTAAAAATCTTTCAAAGTTTTAACATATTCCCCTCGTCCTCCAGCAATTTCATCTAATTCATCTTCCATCTCAGCTGTGAATGAGTCACTAATATAATTTGTAAAATGTTCTTCTACAAAAGAAGAGACGACATCTCCCGTATCGGTTGGAATAAGGGTTCGCCCTTCTTTTTCTACGTAACCCCTGTCATTCAAGGTTCGTATTGTTGATGCATAAGTAGAAGGTCTTCCAATACCTCTTTTTTCTAATTCTTTAATCAAACCAGCCTCGGTATATCGAGAGGGTGGTTGGGTTTCTTTTTCTTCGTCTTTTATTTCAATTAATTTAAGAACATCGCCTTTTACAACCTTTGGAACTTCCGTATCTTCTCCTCTGGCATCCGGATCAGCTTTTAACCATCCTTCATCCAAAATTCTTTGACCACTTACATTAAAGAATGGAACTTCACCGTCATTAACTGTAGTAATAACTTTTGTTCGAAGTATTTTTGCATCAATCATTTGTGAAGCAACAGTTCTTGCCCAGATTAATCTATATAATACTTTTTGATCTTCATTTAATCCTGCCGTTTTTTTAGAAATATTAGATGGGCGAATTGCTTCATGGGCCTCTTGTGCATTCTTACTTGCTTTGCCATATGTTCTTTTTTCAAAATATTCTTTTCCAAATTCTTTTCCAACTTCTTTTTTAATTTGATCTAATGCATTTTGAGAAAGAGTAGTGCTATCGGTTCTCATATAAGAAATGTGTCCTGCTTCGTATAGCTTTTGAGCGACGCCCATAGTTCGAGATGGAGCAAATCCTAATCGTGTGCTGGCAGTTTGTTGAAGAGTAGAAGTAATGAAAGGAGCTTTTGGTTGACGTTTTGCTTCTGTTTCTTTTACATCTTTAACAGTCCAGCTTCCAGACTTTCCAACTTTTAAAATTCTATCGACTTCTTTTCTGTCTCGAGGCTCTTCTTTGCATGTAACAGTGAAGGCGGTTTTATCCTTCTTTACATCCGCTTCTATTTTCCAAAAAGTTTCTGGATTGAATGCCCTAATCTCTCTTTCTTTTTCCATAATAATCCTTAGAGCAGGAGATTGAACCCGTCCTGCAGAAAGTCCATAACGAACTTTTTTCCAAATTAATCCTGATAGACCATAACCGAAAAGTCTATCTAAAACTCTCCGAGCTTCTTGAGCTTGCTTCAAGTTCATGTCTATCGGCCTAGGATTTCCAACAGCTTCTTTAACAGCCTCTTCTGTAATTTCATTAAAAACAATTCTCTTTGGATTTTTTAATTTCGTTGCCTCTGCAATATGCCATGCGATTGCTTCACCTTCGCGGTCGAGGTCGGTTGCTAGTAAAACATCATCTGCCTTTTTTGCTAAAGCCTGAATGTCTCTAACTACTTTTTCTTTACCAACAGAAATTTCATAATGAGGAATAAAGCCACCTTTAATATCGATAGCTTTTTTATCACTTTTCGGAATGTCTCTAATGTGTCCAACAGAAGCAACGACCTTATAATCACCAAGGTCTTTTAGGTACTTTTCTATTGTTTTTGCTTTTGCCGGTGACTCGACAATGACTAATGTAGACATATGTGAATACAAGTAATACTATATTTTGAAAAATTTGGCAAATTTTTTATCAAATAAGTTTTTTTAAATAGAGTAATTTTTAAAATAAAAAACCGCACAATCTTTTTATAGATTAATGCGGTTTAGATTCTATTTGTTCACATCTTGCAATCTGATTCTGCACAGAAACCCAGTCTGTTAGAGTCAGAATATTATCACGTGTTCTTTTAGGAACTCCGACTTTGTGCAAAAAACTAATTAAGGATTTCGAATCAGAACCCGAGCCTTTTGGTTTTTTGAAATCTGTCCATAGCTTTTTAAGCTGTACTCGGTGTTTATTTTCGAGCCTCATATGTCCTCCTTTTTGCTTAAAAATTCGGCCATCTTTTGAAATTCACCATTTGGGTCTTGTATAGATTCGCCGATTGCTTTTCCGGACAGACGACTTAAACGTTCTCCAGTTTCTTTAACTTTTTGAATTTCTTCAGCCGATAGATGTCCGCGAAGAACATCAAGAAGACATTCTCTTTTTAATTCTTCTCCTTCAGACAAATTGGTATGTTCAGTGCCCGCAACAGATACTATTGATGTATAAGTAGCGAAAGCATGTTGTGCAGACATATTTTTTTGAGGCATTTTTGTTGTGGGTTTGATGGTTCGAATCATTCAGAGCAAATGATTATTTCTAAAATATAAACTACAATAAAATAAGTAATTAGGCAAGTCTAATAATTCCAACACTTTCTTTGATTAAATCTTTTAATTCTAAACTGGTAATAATTTGATTTATTTTTTCTATAGAATAATTACTTTTTAATAGAACCTGTTCTTTTGTTAGAGGCTCTTCTTTTATTATTTTGAAAATATCTTTCTCTTCTTCTGATAAAGTAGTTTGTCTTAAGTTTTTGAATTTTGAGATTATGTCAGGATTAGAAAAAGAATTCATTCCTAATTCCTCCAATAAATCTTCAGGTGAAGTAATAGGAGTTGCGCCTTGTTTGATTAAAGAGTGAGGACCTTCTGTGGATTTAGAATAAATTGAACCTGGAACCGTATAAACATCTCGATTATAGTCAGTTGCCATTCTAGCTGTAATTAATGTACCCGACTTTTTTCGAGCTTCTATTATAAGTACAGCATCACATAATCCAACCATTAGTCTATTTCTTCTTGGAAACGCCCACATAGTCGCTTTAAAGTTACTTTCAAATTCAGAAATCAGAGCGCCTTTATTTTTAATGATATTTCTTGCTAAGTTAATATTGCTTCTTGGATGAATGACTTTTTCACTTAAACCCGATCCTGGCAGGGCAATAGTCGGAAGACCAGCCTCAATTGCCGTTTGATGAGCAATTGAATCTATTCCTAATGCAAGACCTGAAACTATTACGATGGGCTGGCCTTGCAAGCTTCTAATTAAATCTTGGCAGATTTCTTTTCCATATAAACTATTCTTTCTTGATCCGACTACACATAGCCATAAATAATCTTCTGATGGTATTTTCCCTTCTATAAATAACTGTTTTGGTGGTTGTGGTATTTCTAAAAGCTTTTTGGGCCATTGCTCTTTGGGGAATATTTGTATGTTTTTGTCCATTCACTAATGATATACATTTTGTTATGATGGTTTGATAAAGAAAAGATAAAGAGATGTTAGATATAAAATTTATTAGAGAACATAAAGACGTAATACAGGCCGGCGCTGACAAAAAGCATGTCTCTTTTAATGTTGATGAATTGATAGTTGTCGATGATCAGAGAAGAGAGATTTTATCGAAAGTGGAAGAAAAAAGAACTGAGCAAAATAGAGTGAGCAAGATGATTCCACAAGTAGAAGGAGAAGAAAAAGAAAAATTACTTTCAGAGATGTCTGATTTGAAAGAAGATCTTCAGGTTCAAGAAGAGCAGTTGAGAGATACAGTAAAAAAATGGAGGGAATTAATGCTTCAAGTTCCCAATGTTCCAGACGCTTCTGTGCCTGAAGGTGTAAGTGATGAAGACAATAAAGAAATTAAGGTCGTTGGTGAAAAACCTAATTTTAATTTCGAGCCAAAAAATCATATCGATTTGATGGTTAATAATAAAATGGTTGATTTTGAAAGAGGAACAAAAATTTCAGGATTCCGTGGGTACATTTTAAAAAATTATGGAATGTTATTAAATGAAGCCGTTCAAAGATTTGCTTTGGAGATGATGATGAAAAAGAAATATGCTCCAATTTCTGTTCCGTCACTTGTTAAAAAAGAAACTTTAATTGGCACAGGATACCTTCCACAAGGTGAAGATGATTTATACAAAACACAAGATGATACATATCTTGCTGGGACAGCTGAAGTTGCAACAATGAGCTTATACAGTGATGAAGTTTTGAAAAAAGAAGACCTTCCCAGAAAAATACTGGCCGTTTCACCATGTTTTAGAAGGGAGGCGGGAAGTCATGGCAAAGATGTTAAAGGTTTGATCAGAGTTCATGAATTTTATAAGTCTGAACAGGTAGTTTTTTGTGAAGCAAATCATGAGGAGTCTATAAAATTACACGAAGAGATATCGGCTAATGCTGAAGAAATAATGCAAGCTCTTGGAATTCCTTACCATGTTGTCGTTAATTGTGGTGGAGATCTTGGTCTTGGGCAAGTTAAAAAATATGATATTGAGGCGTGGTTACCTTCAAAACAAAAATATATGGAAACACATTCAGCTTCGTATTTTCATGATTTTCAAACAAGAAGATTAAATATTAAATATATAGATGATGATGGGAAAAAAAAGTTTGCTCATTCTTTAAACTGTACGGCAGTTGCTTCACCAAGAATCTTGGTTGCACTCGTAGAAAACTACCAACAAGAAGACGGATCAATTAAAATTCCAGAAGTTTTACAAAAATATATGGGAGGAAAAGAAGTTATTTCAAATCTTTAGGCTATAATAAATTATGGTTTCAAATAAAAAATATCAAAGTTCTAAATTATCTCAAAAGAAAAAGAAAACTTTTTATATAAAATTAATCCTAACCACACTTCTTATTATTGGATTATTATTTGGAATCTCTGCATTCTCTAAATATAGTAAATTACAGATTAGTAATATTTTAGTAAAAGGAAATAGACAGATTTCATCCGATGAAATCGAAAGTCTTGCAAGAGAAAAGATAGAAGGAAATTATGGAAGATTCTTATTATCTAAATCTAATATTTTTCTATATCCAAAATTTTCTATAGAGAAAAATTTATTCAATAGATTCTCATCAATTGAAGAAATAGACATAGACTTTGAGAATCTTAATTCTATTAGTATAGAAGTTAAAGAATACGAACCAATTGCGTTGTGGTGTGGTGATATATGTTATCTTGTAAATGGAAAAGGAAAAATATTTATAGAAGAGCCCTTAATTAATAATAATCAGTTTATTAAGTTTTATGGAGGAATTGAAGGAGATCCTCTTCGGCAAGATTATATTTCAGAAAAAGTATTTAATGATTTAATGCATTTTTCTATATTGCTTCGACGCTTAGATATTACCGCAACCTCTATTACTACAGATGATTCTAGGAACTTCACAGTAAAAACTAAAGCTGGAGCAAATATTTTAATAGAGAGTGACGATGATGTATTGCTTACATTCGATAACTTACAAACAGTTATTACTCAGGATGCTATTAATAAAGCACAGTTTGGAAATATTGATTATATTGATTTGAGAGCAGGTAATAAAGTTTTTTATAAATTAAAATAAAAACTCACATAACTTGTATGTGAGGTCAGTCTTTATCGTCGAAATTGTCAAAGTCTAGTATTGGCGCAAAGAATACTAACAGGAACATGGAAGCTAAAAATAAGCGAATAATGATTTCTAAAATGTGCTCTTTCATATTTACTTAAATATTACACAAAGCTTATAAAGTTTTGATGAAGAAAAACTAAAATACGTTATAATAAACACAATGAAGACGACTCTTTGGCTAATTCCATACTATATTAGTTGGCACTATACGCTTGCCATTAAGAATATTTTAAACATCTGGAAAAACTTTTTATGGTTTATTTTTAACTTTTTCTCTATTCCAACATTACTTAAAACCTTCTTTGCTCCATTTCAAAGATTGCAAGAACGCTACAGAGGAGGACTGGATATAGAAGATTTACTATCGACTGTATTTATTAATACGTTAATGAGAATAGTGGGAATGATTTTTAGGAGCATTTTAATTGTTTTAGGATTAATATCTTATCTAGCCATGGTTGTGGTCGGAGTATCGTTTTTATTAATTTGGATATTATTACCAGCTTTTTTGATAGCGCTACTGATAGTTTCTTTTAAGGTTTTTTAAATAATATATATGATATTCAATGAATTAAAAAAACATGCCAACGAAAGATACCCAGCTTTATTAATGGATCATGTCAGCTCTCGTTACGCCAGGAAAAGAATAAGAACCGTTCTAATGCTTTTATTAATTGTGTTTTTTGGAATGATAATTTTAGAACCAACAATAGGGAATCAGTTTTTAACAGATTTAAAATTTGAATTTAGGGCACTTTTCTTTATATCTTTTATTCTTTGGTTATTATTTTATTTATATGAAGCTATGTATCTTTCATATTATTTTAGAGACGGAATTGTTAGTTTTGAAGTTTCAAAGCTGGCTCACAATACTCCAATTGACGATGTAACTTTTGGTTTTTTAAACTCAAGTGTGGGGAAGCAGACCATGATTCGTCTTGGAATTTCGGCGTCTGAAGTCGAAGTCTTTTTAAAGAATCGTTCTACTCTTGTAGCAGTCAATGAATACTCTATTATTTTAGATGAAGAGAATTCTTATATTACTCTTTCTGAGTATGGAAGAGCACTTTTGCATTATGATATTGAATTTAAAAGTTTTCTTCGCGACAGAGGTATTACAGCAGAAATTTTTAAAGGATCCTTAGGTTGGATTGCTTATAATGAGAGATTCTATAATGAACAAGATCGTTGGTGGAGCAAGGATCGTTTGGCAAGAATTCCTAGTTTAGGCAAGAATTGGTCATTTGGAAAAGTTTTCTTATTAGAAAAATATGGACACTCTATTTTTAATGAGCAGAGTTATAGGAACTTAGGTGATGTTTGGAAAGTCTATCAGAAAGATGTAAATATGCTTGAGCAGATTTTGGTAAAGGAGGTTGGCTCTAATGCAATGCTTATTGCCGAAGATCATGCCACAGGAATGGAAATTGTTTCTAGCTTGGCTCGTGAAATAGTTAAAGGAAGAGTTGTGCCAGAATTGGAATCTAAGAGAATATTTATTTTAGATGGAGCGTCTCTTGTTGATAGAAATGGAGAGAAGACAGCTTTTGAAAATGAATTTAATAATTTATTAATTCAGGCATCTAATGCAGGAAATGTAATTTTAGTAATTCCAAATGTAGCTAGTTTAATTGAGAATGCACAAAGTATTAATTCAGATATTGCCGACATTTTAAATAGTGCGCTATCTTCTTCAAGAATTCAAATTATTACTTTATCTGACACTAAAGGCTTCCATGAAACAGTTGAGACAGATAAGGATTTAATGAGACATTTCGAAAAAGTTGTAGTTAAAGGTGTTTCAGAAGAAGGAACAGTTAATCTTTTGAAAATAGAAGCAAATTACATTGAGAGTAAGAATAGAATATTCTTTACATATCAAAGCTTACTCGCGGTTGCTTTAAGTGCAAAAAGATATTTTTCAGAAGGAATTCTTTCTCATAAATCTATTAATTTAATTCACGAAGTTACTTCAACAATTACAAGTAGGAATAAAAAGGAATTAGCTGTTGTTCGAGCTGAAGATGTTTTGAGATTAATCGAAGTTAAGACAGGAATTCCACAAGGTAAAATTAAAGAAGAAGAAAGAAATGTTCTGAATAATCTGGAAGAGCATTTACATAAAAGAATCATTGGTCAGAATCTCGCCATTACTTCGATTAGTCGATCTTTGAAAAGAGCTAGGGCTGGTTTAAATAATCCTGATCGTCCAATAGGATCGTTCTTATTCATGGGCCCAACAGGAGTTGGTAAAACTGAAACAACCAAGGCTCTTGCGGAGATATATTTTGAAAGTGAGGAAAATATTATGAGAATCGATATGTCTGAATATACAGACGCAGAAGCTCTTCAAAAATTAATTGGTTCTTTCCAAACAGAAAAAGTCGGAAGACTTTCATCAATTCTTAGAGAAAATAAATACGGTGTTTTGCTTTTGGATGAGTTCGAAAAAACAACTTCTGAGGTTATGGATTTATTTTTACAAATTATTGATGAAGGAGAATTCACTGACGGACGAGGTGAAAAAATTAATGCACGAAACATCATTATTATTGCAACTTCAAATGCTGGTAGTGATAAAATTTATGAAGCTACAAAAGAAGGTCAGGATGTTTCTCTGCACTCTAAAGAAATTATAGATTCTGTTATTCAAGATGGAATATTTAAACCAGAGCTAATTAATAGGTTTGATTCTGTTATTGTCTTTCATGCCTTAACTAGAGATCACTTAGTTAAAATTGCCGAACTAATGGTTTATAAACTAAATAGGCGCTTAGAGAAAAAGGGGATTGTAATTAAAATAACTCCAGACTTGATAGACTATTTGGTAAATATTGGGAATGATCCTAAATTTGGAGCACGGCAAATTAATAGAGCTATTCAAGATACTATTGAGCAAATGATTGCAGATGCGATCATTGATGGAAAGGTGAAAGGAGGTGACACAATCTCCTTCCAAAAAGATAGCCAAAATAAAGATTTACGGTTAATCTATAGTTAATATATGAAAAATATTTATTTTATTTTATTTTTTATAGGTGCATTCGGCGCTGGCTTAGCAGTTTCTTTTTTGATTGCAAATTTTTCAGGAGAGCAGGAACAGGAATTAGTCCATTTGAATTTAAATGATCTAAAATTTCAAGATGTTGGTCTTGGTGGTCCTTCTCCAGAAATTCCTAAGAACTTGGAAGTTAATCTAATCCCTGGTTCTGAACAAGATGAAAGTGAAGATGGACTTCCTAAATATGTTGTTAAGAGGGGTGGAGAATTTCCTTATGTTGAATCTAAAGCTTTTATAATTGCTGATATCGATACTGGAGATATTATTGCTTCACGGAAACTACATCAAGTTTATCCTATTGCCTCTATTACAAAATTGATGACCGCCGTAATTGTGGGAGATGTTTATGATAAGGGAGATGAAGTTAAAATTTCTAGAGGAGCTGTTAATACTTATGGAAAACAAGGAAGATTAAGTTTTGGGGAAGTTTATACTATTGAAGAAATGTTGTATCCGTTACTTTTGGAATCGAGTAATGATGCAGCCGAGGCATTGGCTGAATCTGGAGGGAGGTCTTCTTTTATGTCAGATATGAATTCTAAGGCTGATTCTCTTGGGTTGAATCATACTCGCTTTTTAGATCCAAGCGGTCTTTCTTCGGGGAACACTTCTACAGTTAGTGATTTGTTTGCATTAATGCAATACATTAATGAATTTAGAGAAGATCTTTTTGATATTACCCAATTAAAGAAATATAGATCGGAATTTTATAATAAAACTTGGTATTCAAATAGTCGATTTAAAAATGACACTGCTTATATAGGAGGGAAGAATGGATATACTGATGAAGCGCGCAAAACTCAAGCTGCTATTTTCCAACTTCCTCTTGAAGGAAATGATGGTTTTAGGAATATTGCTATTATTTTATTGAATGGAAAAGATACTACCAGTGATATTAGAGGTATTATTAGTTTTTTGAATGAGTTTGTTTATTATGAATAGGTTTGGGCACCCTAAAGAATCATAGATGTTCGGGTAAATAAAAAACCGCGCGATTAAGCAACGGTCGGTTTAATAGTACCAAGGGGGATTAAAGAGAATCCCTTACTTACGCCTCTTTGTGTGTATTCAACAAGGCGGTAGATGGTTCCTTCTGGTCCTTTTGGGTATTTGCTCAAATCAACAAGTGTTGGTTTTGAGCCAGACTCTTTGAACACTCTCCGTGCGTGAGTTTCAGGGTCTCTTCCGTTCAGTTTAACTACTGAAAGTGTGGCGACATTCGCTACAGGGTCTGAAGATTCAACAAGAAAGATTGTTTCAGATGGAAAGCTTTCCAGAGAAACTGCACCGCCTTTCCCTCGACTTCTTTTGATGGACGACAGAATCAATCCAAGTCCTTTAAAACTTAAAAGACTTACTAAAAAATAGAAGAACGATCTTTTATTCATGTGTTTTACTTGAGTTTGAGTTTCGGATTCTATATAAAGAATACATATTTATACTATATTTGTCAAATAAAAAAAGCGAGTCGGACTCGCTTTGCTACTGAACTTCTACTAACTTTCCCTTCACAGGAGCATTAGTAGGTATTTGGGTTTCGACAATTTTAATTTTCCACCATCTGTCGCCGGCACCGTTTTTCTCCACTCGAGTGATTCTGACCAAGCATTTATTAGCTAGTCCACTTTCGGGAATCCAAACCTCATCTTTATCGAAGAACCAGCTTCTTGGAAAACCTTCAATGAATTGCGGGCTTCCATTATTCAGCATAACTTCCGGATTTATTTCAAACAGAAGAAATCGACCGCCATGACTCATGATTTTGTAGGCTACGACTTCAAAACAAGCACCTTCGCGCAATTGTTTGTGTGTAAGGCGACCACCAAACTCTTTTATCGCAGTACCTCGAATTTGTTTATAAGCACATTTTAGAAGGAAGAGAAAGAAGATGCTCTTTATTCCAGCAATTGAGAGACTAAATAGCCAGGGAGATTTAGGAACATCACCAGTAAAGCTACTAATTATTAACTGATACGGGCACAATACGAGGGAAGCAAAAATAATGATGAATGGCCAATAATTTGTTTTTTTCATAGTAAGATCGGGGTTGAATTTCTTTATTGAGAGTACATATTTAGCTCCAAAATGTCAATCAGGAGTTCAGTTCCGGAGCTGAACTCCTGATGAAGAAAAGATAAAAGAGAGCCGGACTCGCTCCGAAGAACTCCCGACTTATCTATGAATATGCTAAACTCTCAAAACATGAACTTAGGATTCTGGAAAAAATTAAAAAAGCCAATAATTTGTTTGGCTCCAATGGCAGATGTTACCGACATCGCTTTTCGTACTATTATTGCAAAATACGGAAAGCCCGATGTGATGTGGACAGAGTTTGTTGCTGCAGATGGTTTAGCTCGAGCCCCAAAAGAAATTAAGGTTGGTGAGGAAATTTCACCATATGGAAAGTTAGTTAAAGATTTGGAATTTACCGAAGCAGAACGACCAATTGTTGCTCAGCTTTTTGGTGCAAATGTTGAATATATGGAAAGTTCTGCAAAGCTTTGTGAAGAGCTTGGATTTGATGGAATTGATTTAAATATGGGGTGTCCCTCGGGCACTATTGAAAAACAAGGTTGTGGTGCTGCGATGATAAAAGATCCAGCAAAAGCTCGCGCGGTTATACGGGCTGCTAAACGTGGAGCAGGAGACTTACCGGTGTCAGTAAAGACTCGTCTGGGGTATAACGTCGACGAGATGGAAACTTGGATTCCAGAGATTCTAGCTGAAGAGCCGGCAGTGCTTTCTGTGCATGCCCGCACCCGAAAAGAAATGAGTAAGGTGCCGGCGAAGTGGGACCGGATTGCTGATGTAGTGGCACTTCGAGACAAGCTTGGAAGCAAGACGTTAAT
>Ga0136555_1000233_pt1 | contig 23158 bp, 18 predicted proteins | sample AntRauTorckE5432_FD_104927 | JGI IMG/M metagenome (GOLD analysis project Ga0136555, IMG submission 104927) | Saline lake microbial communities from Rauer Islands, Antarctica - Metagenome Torckler E5 #432 | ecosystem: Environmental > Aquatic > Non-marine Saline and Alkaline > Saline | place...
AAGAAAGAAAAACGGACATTTTCAAGATATTATCGACTTAGTAGAAAGAGTTCGTGGCAGAGATATGAATAAAAAATCCTTAGAAGCCTTGGCTAAATCTGGAGCCTTAGATGATTTAATTGAAAGAAATAAAATGCTTGAAAACATAGAAGTAATTCTGGATTATTCCAAACAATATCATAAAACAGTTGCTTCTGGGCAAACTTCTCTTTTTGCCTCTAGCGATACCAATTCCGATTTAATTGAAATCCCTAAAATAACTCTTGCCTCTTCAAAGCCTGCCAATAATAGAACTAGGCTTTCTTGGGAGAAAAATTTATTAGGTTTATACGTCTCAGATCATCCTTTAAGAAATTATCAAGATTATTTTTCAGCTAATGCTATTCCAATAAGAGAGTTGCACAGTGGATTGATTAATCAAACCATCGTTATCGGAGGCATTATTACTAAAATTCAAAAAATTTATACCAGAAAAAACAAATTAATGATGTTTAACACGATCGAAGACGGTATAGGAAAAATGGAAATTCTAGTTTTCCCTAAAAGTTTAGAAAAAAATCCAGAAATCTGGCAAGAAGAGAAAATAGTTTTAATTAAAGGCAAGCTTTCTGATAAAGATGGCGAATACAAGCTTTTATGCGAAGAAGTCAATTTAGTGGACAATCAAGAGCTTAAAAAATTTGAAAAAGAAGGAGAAAAAACGGGCTTCAGAATGGGAAAGTTTGATAATGGTTTTAAAAGCAAGAGCAATAAACCAACAAAAAGTATAAAAAGTATTTTTATCAAAGTCATCAAAAAAAATTCTCAAAAAAATCTTCATCTATTCTCTAATTTTATAAATAAAATCGATCCTGGGGAAAATAAAATTTTTCTAACCACCGAAGGAAGAAATGGGAAATTAGAAATTCCTAAAAAAATCAAATTTTATCCTAAACTTGAAGAAAATTTAGAGAAAATTTTTGGCGTTGGAAACATTGAGATAAAATAAAAAAGCTTTGAGACAACTTATTGTCTCAAAGCTTTTATGAAAATTTTTTCAAATAAACCCTGCTTCCACTCCCGCCTCTTTAAAAACTTCTTTCCAGTAAAGAATTTTTTTATTGTCGAAGTCAATAAAATTTTTAATTCCAAAAGAATTTTTTAAATTGCAAGAAAGAGCAATTGCTTGAAAAAATGAAAATCCCATCATTCTGAAATTTTCGTTCCCATAACAAACAAGATTGGCCAAAAATTGAAAAATTTCAATTCTTAGCTTCTTCTTGATAATAATATTATCCCAGGTCATTAAAAACAGAATGGACGAAAGACCTGAATTAAAATCATCATTATCCTCCAGATTGAAAATTTTCAAAATTGGATCATAAAGAATTTCTGATAAACCTTCTTTCTCTCCGTCTTTTTCAAAAAAAATGCTTCCTTTTAGATCATAAAGTTCCACGACTCCCCCTTTTTTTTATTTTATGGATAATTATTGACCTTTTATAAAACCATCATTCTTTAAATGTAAAGCTATCTCTGATTTTTTTGGTTTAAAATCAGGATCATCATTATAACAAAGTTCTACAAAATTTTCAAATATCTTATCACCCATAGAATTGCTTAGCTCTGGATGAAATTGAAAAGTATACCATCTCCATTTTTTATGTTTAGTAGCGGCAATTTTGCAGTTATTAGTACTAGCTACTATTTCAAAATCTTCACCAGGATCAATTATACTATCTTCGTGCATCATAAAAACTTGTTCTCCATTTTTTTTCAAGCCTTTGGTTAATTTATTCCTTTTTTGCAAACAAAGCTCAACCATTCCATTTTCAGCTTGTTTTTTGAGTTTTTTGTATCTACCTCCAAAATATCTGGTAATCAAATGAGCTCCCACGCAAATCCCCATAATAGGATAATTGGTAGAAAAAAGTTCTTTGGTTAAAAGTTTAACTGGGATTCTAATACTGCCGTTTGGTGAACCAGACACAATAAAACCAACTGGGTTTTTTAATGCAGAATAAGGCGTATTAAAAGTAACAATCTTGGGCTTCCCTCCTGTTTGTTTTATTTTTTTAGCCGTTAATCTAGCAAAATAATCTCCGTAATTTAAAATATAAATATATCCGTTCATTGAAGATGTAATAAATTATTTTCCTAAATTTTTTCAAAGTTACCTTTAGTCTATTTTTAAAAACACAAAATGTCAAACCCTATTTTTTTGATATTTCAAATTGAACCTCTTTTCCTCTAGCAGAAGTTATATACCATCCGCTTAATTCAGCTACTTTTTGAAGCACTTGATAATCATCTTCAAAAATAACCTCCTCCAAACGAGGAGGTTCGCTTGTAGCAATATTTAATTTAATTTTTTTATCATTAAATTTTATTTTTTTATCATTAAAAATTCTAACCAAAGCCGTCGGTCCCTTAAAATTTTTTGGTTTAATTAAAAAATCATTTTCTATAGCAAGTTCCTCCAAATAATCATTATCTTCTTTATTTCTACCAACAACCACTAAAACTTTCTGTTTCTCTTTTTTAATTTTCAACCAATAAATTCTCCCTCTTTTAAACAATTCAACATCCGAACAAGTTATTTCGTAAAAATTATTCAATCCCTGTTTCAGTTTTTTGGAAAATTCTGGCTCAGTTAATAAGCATCCTCCCGCTGGAGATTCAAAATCTTTAATTCCAAGTTTTTTAGCCAAAGCGATTTGCCGATTTCTTTGTCTTCCTTGAAAATCCAAAAGCTTTTCTCTGTCAATTAGACCCTTTTTTTCAATTTCAGTTTCTGGTAACAATTTAGCCGATAGAGGTCTTAAAATTTCAACCCCTGCTGTTTTCAAAACCTCTTCCAAGGCTCTTTTGTTTTGAGAAAAAGGCCTCTGACCCAAGACTTCTCCACTAGCCAAAAAGTCGTAGCCATTTTCTTCAGCAAATTTATTTGCCAATTTAAACATAGTAGCGTGGCAATCAATACAAGGATTCATATTTTTGCCCAGTCCATGTTGAGGATTTTTAACTAAATTTAAAATTTCTTTATTGAAATCCACTTTATGAAGTTTTATTTTGTTTTTTTTAGCAATTTTTTCTGCTTTATTAGCATCAAAAAAAACACTATAAAAACAAACTCCGACCACTTCTATTCCCTGACTCTCTAGAACTTTAATGGTTAAAAGTGAATCCAAACCTCCTGAAAACAAAACAACTGCTTTGATTTTATTCATAAAAAATTAATTAAAAGGTGTTATTATAAAGAGGCTTATCAATTCAGAAAGCCTCCCTAATTATCATTTATAGTAAAAAGAGTATTCGGAAACAATCCCCTAAAGCCCTTCTAATAGCTTCATCCATCCTTAAATTCCTTTTGATTGGAATTTTTTGAATTTGTCTGTATCTGTAAATATTAATGTTCCTATAAACTCCTCTATTTTTTCATTTTTCCTTTAAAGCAAGAAAAAAATGATTTAACTTTTGTTAAAAAAGATTTTGATTCTGCACTATTCTTATCAGGATAGCCCATTTTAGTCAATATCTTTTTTGCCAAACCTTCGTCACCCTCAAAAGAAACAATTTGTTTTTCAATATCTATATCGACTTTTTTAAGCCCGTTCTTTTCCAAAAAATCAATAATTCCCTTTTTACAACCTTCACATTTTATATTCACAACTTTTATTTTTTTCATTTTATTTTTCTAATAATTTATTAATAACATCCTCGTCTTGACAAGAATATTTTTTGTCGGCTGAATAGAATTTTCTTGACTCCCCATGACAACCACCATTTTCCTTGTGCAAAACTGCCAGCATAGGCATTATAAATCCAACATCTCTAGAAGTAAAGTATTCGTATAAAAATTCTAAAGTTTTTGCTCTTTCTTCCTTCTCCATTCTAGCAAATATACTCATATCATCACCTACCACACCGCTCCAGTCTAAGTGCACAAAAACATTTCTGGCTTCATCTTTATAATCATCATGCCACAATAAAGCCCAGCACCAATCACCTTCTTTTTTCCACCATTTTGAAAAACAAGGTCCATCCTCGATTTCACCGCTGTTATTTATCCCCACTCCGCCCTCTATGAAGTCAAACATTTTTAAATAACTTTCTTTTTTAGTGTCATTGGTTTGAGCACCAATTATAATTTCAACCCCTCTGAATTTAGCATAAGCTCTAATTTTCTCCAACAACTCTTCCACATAAGCCTTTGAGATATCATCTTGATAATGAATTTGCCCAAACATAAAACTTTGTACTCCTAGGTCAATAGCTTCGGTGACTAAGTCAAAGACATAAATTTGATATTCCTCCTCTTTTAAAGACGGAACACAAGTATGTTCGCCCCAAGAATTTTTTGAATTTTTTTTGCACATATCATCAAAGTCCAAATCCCTTTCCTTCGTTTTGGAATAAAAATCTGATTTAGTGTCTATAGCCTCAGCAATAAACATTCCATAAACCATATCTTCCTTTTGAATTTTGCTCATGCTTTCTTTTATATCTTTAAAATCAGGCACTTCCAACCAAGTTTCAATGGAGCGATGCAAATAATAACAATTAGATCGATTTATTAAATCAATAGCATCTTTTGCGTCTTCTGATTGCACATTTAACATTCCATCTGTCACGCAACCTTGGATTTTCATTCTGTTTATAGAAGGAGGACTTGGAGGAACAAAATTTTCTTTTTTTAATTCAGTATTTTTACCAACACTAGCAATTAAAGTATTTAGGGAATCTTCCAAAATTTTTTTATTAGCTAGTTTTTCTTGTTCAGCTTTAAGGTTTTCTTTATATTCAATGAATCTATTGTTTTTTATAAATAGAAAAGATAAAGCCAAAAATAGAGTTAGAAATAACCCAAACACTAGCAAAATTTTATTTTTTTTATTTATCATAATTATTTTAAATTCAAATAATTAGACTTTTTTATTTTTGATTATCTCTCTTAGAATCTCTTCTGTTTTTTGAATTGTTTTTGGCTCATTGATAGATAAAATTTCCACTTTTTTGCTAAATTTTTTTAACTCTTTTATATTTTGAAGATTTTTATTTTTATCACTCAAATCAGCTTGACTTAAAAAAACATATTCCTTTCTCTTGAGAAGTTCCGAATTATATTTTCCCAACTCCTTTCTAATGATTTTGTAATCATTGACTGGATCAGTTGATTTTGCTGAAATTAAGTGAAAGAAAGTTTTTGTTCTTTCTATATGTTGTAAAAATTTTATCCCCAAACCTCTGCCCTCTGAAGCTCCTGCTATTAATCCAGGAATATCCGCTATTATCAATTCATAATAAGCTCCTAAACTGGGTTCTAAGGTGGTGAATTCATAATTAGCCACTTTGCTCCTAGCGTTAGTTATGGTATTCAACAGAGTCGATTTTCCGACGTTAGGCAACCCAATCAAACCCACATCGGCTATTAATTTGAGTTCCAGCCTTAAATCTAAACAGTCACCTGAATTTCCGTCCTCGGCTTCTCGGGGAGTAGTGTTTCTTGAAGAACGAAAATAAAAATTTCCTCTTCCACCTCTTCCACCTTCGGCTAGTTTTATTTTTTCATCAATTTTAGTGATTTCTTGTTTTTCTCCAGTTTTTAAATCATGTATTACTGTTCCCACTGGAACAGTTAAGACCAGAGCTTCTCCCTGCATTCCATTTTTCTTCTGTTGATTACCATCTTTCCCATTCTCAGCCTTATGAATTTTTTTTCCTCTGAATTTATTTAGAGCTCCAATATTTGAAACTCCTATAAAATAAACATCGCCTCCCTTTCCACCATCACCCCCCGTTGGTCCTTTGCCAAATTTATTATTATCAAAATGAACTTTTCCGTCGCCACCTTTTCCGGAATAAACTTCAATTTTTACATCATCAGTTAACATTAGTTTAATTTAATCTTTATTTATTAAGACTGTTTTCAAAAACATTTTTCTATTTGAAAAGGTTTTCAAAAAAATTTCTTATCAACCAATTATAGCAGATAAAGCTTATAAAATAAAGACCACAAAAAATATTTGCTTTTTATGGAAATTTATAAAAAATAAATCTTTTAATTTTTATTTCTTCGATAAAAAAATTTACGAACTTCCTCGACTACTATTATTGAAGAACCTATTGTTATTATTAATATCCAGTCTTTCAAATTCAACGCAGTAGTATTAAAAATATTTTGCAAAACTGGACTATAGACCAGCAGTAGTTGCAAAAAAATTACTAAAAAAGTTGCTCCAATCAAGAAAATATTAGAAAAAGGATTTAATTGAAAAATTGATTTTTCCCTAGAACGACAATTCCAAGCGTTAAACCATTGAAAAACAGCCAAGGTTGTTAAAGAGAAAGTCCAGGCTTTTACTAAATTCATTTGATAGTTTTGAACAAATAATATTAAAGTTCCAATAGCCATGGGAATAGACATGGTAACAATTCTACTCAACATTAATTTATCCACTAATTGTTCTTTTTTTATTTCTCTTTTTTTCAACTCGCCTCTCTTTGGTTCCATAGCTAAGGCTATATCTAAAAATCCATCCGTTACTAAATTTAACCATAATATTTGAGTTGCCAATATCGGCAAAGGGAGTGCCAACATAGCAGCCCCGACAATAGTTAAAAATTCTCCAGCACTAGTTGAAAATAAATATAGAATAACTCTTTTGATAGTTTTGAATATATTCTTCCCTTCTTCTATTCCAGACACAATACTTCCAATATTATCATCCAAAACAACTATGTCTGAGGCTTCCTTGGCCACTTCCGTGCCTACTCTACCCATAGCCACTCCCACATCGGCTGAAGTCAAAGACAGGGCATCGTTAACACCGTCACCCGTCATGGCGATGGTCTTTCCGGAAATTTTATAAGCGTTAATTATTTTTAATTTATGCAAGGGAGTTACTCTCGCAAAAACACTAGTTTTAGCTAACTTAGTAGCTAGTTTATTTTCAGTCATTTCCTCAATTTCAAACCCCTCCAAAACAACATCACCTCTTTTAAAAATTCCAGCCTCCTTGGCGATCGCTTTAGCGGTTATCTTGTGATCACCAGTTATCATAACTGTCTTTATGCCAATCAAATTAACTTTATTTACAGCCTCAAAAACTTCAATTTTCAAAGAATCTTCAATCCCCAAAAATCCTACAAATTCTAATTTATGAATTTTTTCTGGAATTTTATTGGAATGCTTTAAATTTCTCGTAGCTAGAGCTATGACTCTCAATCCTCTAGCTGACATTTTCAGAAGAACTTTTTCTAAATTTTCTCGTTTTTGTTTGGTGAGAGTTTTTGATTTATTCGCAGTCCAAATTTTGCTTGAAAGATTTAAAATTTCTTCTGGAGCTCCTATCACAGAAAGAACACTGTCTTTATCCTCCTTATTTAAAGTAGCGTGATATTTCAATTTATAATCAAAAGCTTTTTCGTCAATTCTTTTTGATTCTTGCTCTAAATCAGATTTATTAAAACCTAGTTTTTCACCTAAAACCAAAGTAGCCGCCTCGGTTGGATCTCCTGAAATTTTCCAATTTTCTTTTTTATTATCAAAAAATAAATTAGCGTCACTGCACAAAATACCAATTTTCCCTACCTTTAGTAGCTCTGAGTGATTAAGTGGTTCTGTTATTTTACCTTTAAATCTTATCTCTCCTTTTGGTTCATAACCAACTCCTTTGATTAAAAATGTTTTTCCCTCGGTATATACCTTCTTGACAGTTAATTGATTTTTAGTTACTGTCCCTGTTTTATCAACTGCTATCACATCTATTTGCCCCAAGGCTTCGACCGCTTGTAATTTTTTGATTAAAACATTTTGCTTTCCCATTCGCCAAACTCCTGAAGCCAAAACTAAAGTAACTACTATTGGCAAACCCTCTGGAACAATAGAAACAGCCAATGCCACTACTGTTAAAAATATTTCTCTTAAATTCTGCCCTTGGAAAAAACCAATCGCAAACATAACCACACTGGCAGAAGAAACCATTACAATAATAAATCGAGAAAGTTTTTTAATATCTTTTTTAATCGGAAGATCCTCTTTTATTTTAGTTATCTTGCTAGCAATTCCACCAATAAAAGTATTCGATCCAGTTTTGACAACTAGTGCTTTTCCATGGCCAGAAATAACACTCGTACCTTTAAAAATCATGTTATTTTGATCTGCAATGGCAATCTCTTTATCTTTTTTGGTCTTTTCTAATAAAGCGCTTGTTTTGAATTTTGGACTTGATTCTCCAGTAAAAGCTGTTTCATCTATCTGCAAAGATTTTGATTCTATGATTCTGGCATCAGCTGGAATTTTTTCACCCTCTCTAACCATAATTACATCTCCTAGAACAACTTCTTCATCGGAAATAACATGCTCTTGCCCCTCCCTAATCACTGAAGCATTGGTTTTGGTGAAATTTTTCAAAGCTATAAATATTTTCTGAGATTTTCCTTCTTGAATAGTTCCGATTATCGCATTAAATAAAAGAACTGCAAGGATTACAAGTCCTTCAGTCAATTCGTCCATTAAAAAAACTATTGCCGTAGCAATCAATAATATGAAAATCAATGGACTTTGAAATTGTCTAAAAAATATCTTTAAAGCACTATCGGGTTTAATCTCTGGTAATTTGTTCAACCCATATTTTAAAACTCTTTTCTTGACCTCTTTTTTACTAAGACCATGTTCACCAGAGTTCATCTCCTTAAAAACTTCGTTGACTTTTTTATTGTAGTATGTGTTTTTCATTTTTACTTGCCCCGTTAAATTGTTTCAAGCAAAGTTTGGAACACTATTTAACTGGAATTGACTCCTTAAATTATTTCAAAAAAAGTTTTATTAGATTTTAATAATTGATCTTTACTTTTATTTTATCTCCATCTCTGCCTCCATCATCATCTTCAACATCTACTTTAATTTCTATAGTTTCTCCGTTTTTATTTTCTGGCACTTTATAACTCAAATTATAAGGAGATTTTCCTCTAGAACCAATCGAATTTCCATCAACAAAAAATTCAACTTTTTTTACATCAGCATCTCCATCTATTTTAGTTGATATTTTAAACTCTTGACTGTTAATAGTGCTTCCGTCGTTAGGACTGCTTATAGAAATTTCTGCAAAATGACCATCAAAATCATCATCTTCACATTCATCCTTTGGTATCTCTCTTCTTTCTTTGTCATCTTCCTTGTCTTTCACCCAATCGTCAACTCCATCCTGCCAATTTTTATATTGAGAATCATTTTTAGGATTATCTGGTTTATCACCCAAAGGATCATTTTTATCAACATAATAAAGAATTGTCTTGGCATTATAGAAATCTTTTTCTTCTTTGAGACTATCTGGGCAAGAACTACTCTCCAAACAATATTCCCCCTCATCATATTCGCAAACTTCGACTTCTTTTTTATAATCATAATCACCATCCAAAATATCCTTACCAGTTTTTTTAAATTCTTTTGGTTCTTCAAATTTTTTAGATTGTTGATTTTCTAAAGCTCTTTTCATAAAAGCATTCCAAATTGGACCAGCGGTACTTGAACCACTGGCACCTTCTTTCATTTTAGTATTGTCATTATTTCCAGTCCAAACCCCAACAGCCAAATTCGGAGTAGCCCCAATCAACCATCCATCTCTATATTCATTAGTAGTACCAGTTTTAGCCGCTATTTGATGTCCAGGGATATTTAAATAGTTACTAGAACCAAAAAGAGGGGTTCTCAGTTTGTTACTAGAAAGAATATCAACTATTTCCAAGGCTGTTTCTTTTTTGATAATTCTTTCTCCTTCTTGTTTTTCAAACTCTCTGATAATATCACCTCTCGCATCTTCTATTCTTAAAATCGAGGTTTTGTTTTGCTTAATTCCTTGATTGGCAAATACTCCGAAAGCTCCAACGTGATTAATAAGCTTTACTTCGCCTCCGCCTAAAACCAAAGAAAGCCCGTACCTCTTTGGTTGGTTAAGCCCTTCAATTCCCATTTTCTTAGCAAATTCAACCGCTTTTATTTCTCCAACTAAATATAAAAATTTAACTGCTGGAATATTCAAGGAGGTAGCCAATGCATCTTCTAGCTGTATTGGTCCATTAAAAGTTCCAAAATAATTCTGGGGAATATAGTCCTCTTTCTTATCATCACTGGTGGAAAAATTAGTTTCTACATCAAAAACTATCGTTTTTCTTGTGTAACCCATTTCTAAAGCTTGAGCATAAACATATGGCTTAAAAGAAGAACCTGGTTGTCTGTAACGAGTTGCCACATTTACATTTCCATCTATTTCTTTATCGAAATAATCTTTTGAACCAACCATCGCTAAAATTTGACCATTTTCAGGGTTTAACGCCACCAAAGCAGCATTGCTAAAACCATGCCGTTCACCAAATTCAGCCACCTTATCTCTAACGACTTCTTCTGCAATTTGTTGATAATTCCAATCAAGAGTAGTATAGACGTTCATTCCTGTTTTTTCCATTTCATCCTCACCAAACTCTTTTACTAACTCTTCTTTAACATTCATCACAAAATGAGGCGCTTTAATATTATCCTTAATTAACTGAATTTGATCTAAAATATCTTCCTCGCTAGCTTCCTTGACTTGCTCCTCGGTTATATAACCCAGTTTAGCCATTTTATTTAAAGCTGATCTCCACCTAACCAACAATCTATCTGTGTTAGAGCCAAAAGGCGAATAAAAAGTTGGGGCATTAGGCAAAGAAGCCAACAAAGTTGCTTGAGCTAAAGTTAACTCACTGGCATGCTTTCCAAAAAAAGTCTGCGAGGCTGCTTCAATCCCATACGCATTAGAGCCATAAGGAATTTCATTTAAATACATTTGTAAAATTTCCTCTTTAGTGAATTTTTGTTCAATTTCTAAAGCCAAAACCAATTCTTTGATCTTCCTTGAAATTCTTTTTTCTGAAGTTAGAATTGAATTTTTTACAAATTGTTGAGTAATTGTAGATCCTCCACCCACAATTTCTCTGTTCATGACATCCAAAATTGCCGCTCTCATAATTCCCCTAAAATCAAATCCGTGATGTTTATAGAAACCCTGATCTTCAAGCGCAATAGTGGCAAATTTAACCACATCTGGAACTTTATCTATGGAAATTAAAGTTCTTTTTTCTTCTCCGTGAACTTCATACAATAAATGCTGTCCAGTTCTATCATAAATTTTGGTTGATTCGTTTACCATCCTTTTATTTATTTTTGAGGGATCAGGTAAATCCTTCATATAATAAATAAAAACTCCGGCTATTACCAAAAAGCCTACCCCTATAGTTATTCCCAAAAATTTTAAGATTTTTTTGCTAAATAAAAATTTAATTAATTTATTAAAAATTTTTTTCATCTTAGATAAATTAAATTTAAAACTATTTTTCTTCATAATTTATTTTAAAAAATTTCCGATAATTTCAGTAAACATATTGAAACTACTGCTTTTTTATGATAATATTGATTTCTTGAAAAACTAAGCTTCGACTAAAAATTTCTTTAAGTCCTTTCTACCAACAATCATCTGATGCTTTAAATCCTTTCGGTCAGTTATATTTGCCATGGAGAAAACTTTTTCTCCGTCCATTTCAAACTTTATTTTTACTATCGGCCTCATAGTTATTCCACTGGAAGAAATCACCAGAGAAACTTTGATTAAAAAAGGAATTTTACCCTTGACTTTTTTCAAAATATCTTCAGCTATTTCCTTGCCCTTACCTGGTTTTAATTCGTATTTTGATAAATCAATTTTCTCGAATTCTTCAATGGTTTTTTCAAAACCAATCTTCTGAGCTAATTCCCTGTCAATTGAAGTAGAAAAAGCCCCCGTATCAATTTTAGCTTCCACTTCAACTTCTTTACTTTTTTCATAAAAAATCTTCACTTTTTCTCTAATCCCAATTACTCTTTTACCCGAAATTTCCTCCAGCTCCTCTTCAATTGATCCTCCAAACAAGTTTTTGGCAATTTTAACGCCATGTTTGGCGGACTTAACTTTTAGTCCTTCTACTCTTTCTAATCTAGCAAGTAAACCTTCATTATTAGCGATTTGAATTGAAAGTCCCGGTCTAGCATTTAATTCTAAAAAAACTGGGCCATCATCTCTATCAATGGTTATATCAGCGCCCAAAAAACCCAAACCAGAAGCTTGTTGAGCTTTGATGGCTAACTCTAAAATTTCTTGCCAATAAGGAATCTTGATTCCGCTTAAACTTAAACGAGATTCCGGAACAAGCTCTATTACTTTTGATTTTCCCTGAACCGATGAAGTAGTTGTTCCAGTAGCCATATCAATTCCACAACCGATTCCACCTAATTGAAGATTAGCTTTTCCTTGAGAATCTCTAGTTGAAAGTCTAAGCATAGCCATTACTGGAACATTGTTATAAATAATAACCCTAATATCAGGAATTCCCCTGTAAGAGTAAGGCTTAAAGGTTTTCGATAACCGAACTCTTTCTTCGAAAAAAGCTATGTCAGGAATGTTGGTTCTGGAGAAAGATCCGTCTAAAATGTTTCTAATTTGATTTTTTAAATCATCTTCAGTTATCAAACTTTTGTCAGCCTTAACCCAAACATTTTCAAGATTCTTTTTTTTCCCATAAACCACCAAGATACCCTCCCCTCCCAATCCCATATTAGGCTTTAAAACAAAGCTGTTAGGCAAAGAAGAAAAATCAAATTTTTCTAAATCTTGTCTATTTTTGATTTTAGCAATTAAGCCTGGAACGGGAATCCCATTTTTCTTTAAAAGTTTTTTGCTTTTGAGTTTATCATCGGCAATTCTCTTAGCTTTCTTGAGATTATTAGGACGAATAAAACGTAAGTTTCTTGAATTCATACCTAAAATCTTCTTGCTTTTATTATATGTCTCAAACATTTTTAATAAGTTTTTTAAATCTAATAAATTCTGACAATCTCAGTCCAGTCCATTTTCCTAATAAAATATTAATAAAAATAGCTACAAAAACTAGCCATGGATACTGTTGCAGATAAACTATCAGCAAAGACCAGCTAGCAATAGAATAGCCAATAATAGAAATAATCAAAGTTTCTAAAGACAAGTAAATTGCTGTTTTTTTACCTTTCTCTATTTGCACTGCTACAAATTTCTCCACTAAAGTTATCATTATCAATATCGGGAAAATTGAAACACTGGCCAAACCAGTTCTTTGATACATTCCACTAAAAATCAACATTATTAAAGTCGATAAAGAAACAATTGAAATTACGATGGCCACTCTCGGCAAATATAAAAGCCTGAATTGTCTTAAAAATATTCGGCTCAAAGTTCCAATCGCAATCACCGTAGCAAAAATAGCTGTTCCATATTTAATCCCCCCCCAAAAACTACCCGATTCAGCTTTTATTGCCAAAAAGGCAAAAATAATCAAAGCGGGAGTATAGATACCAAAAGCTTTAATCCCGATTACTTGTCGAAAAAAAGCGATTATCAAAACCACAATAGGCAACATTAAAATCAAAGTTACTGTGCTGAGAGGAACTCCCTGGGAAACAGCATACTCCACAAAACTATTGTACATTAATTTTATTTACTACTTAAAAGATTTTGTTTTTTATTTTTAATCTTCTTTTTTATTTTTTCTTTTTTTACTAATAAAGATAGTCAACAATGCCATCATTATTACACCCAAGATAGCTAAAAATCCTCTAGTTTTTTCTGGATTTTCTTTGGAATACTTCTTGACTTCTTTTGCTTTGACTTGAGCCTCTTCCTTAATCTTATTCATTTTCTCACCAATTTTTTTCCCTAAGGGGCAACAAAAACTTTTTTCACTTTCAACTTTTTCTTTAATTTTTTTCATAATATAAATTTATTTTTTAATTAACAACGTTATTATAAAGGCGATTAAAACACTTATGCCACCAATGACAAAATATCCTCCACCTGGGATAAAAGTAAAAACAGAGTTGACATAAACAGCCAAACCTATTACGAGCAAAAGAACTCCAGCCATCAAAAACAAACCAGCCAAAATTCCTTTTTTGATTTGAGAAATAATTTCCTTTATTTGTTTTTTAGCATTAAAAATCAAATTAATCGAGATTTTTTCCAAAAAACCGCTCAAAAGAGCCAAAATTATATTTACTATTTTATTTTTATTTGAATTTATCTCCTCTTTTTTCTTTTTCATATTTTAAAATTATTTTTAATGATTATTTTACTTATTCTAAGTCAAAAATCTATCGTTTTTATTCTAGCAAAATTATATTAAATTGTCTAGAAAATAAAGCCCATTTTGTTTTTTTGAAAAAATGTTATATAATTTTAAATAGAAACTAAACTTATTTAAAATAAATATTCTTATAATGTCCAATATAAAAAATAAATCAAAAAACAGCTTGCAAATAGAAGGTTTTGAAGTAGTTGCCGTAAATGATCCAGAGATGAGACCCTTTTTAAATGTTTTCATAGTCGATGGGAAGAATATACAACAACAAAAATTGGGAAAAGCTTTCGGAATAATTCAAATCGATGAACACAGTGAGGACTCAGCTTATTTACCAAACATGCTAACTCAAATATTTAAAAAAGAATATTACCGAAATAAAAATAAAGCTTGTGGATATTGCTTTGAAATGGCTCTTCATAAAATAAACTTATCTTTAACCGAATTAGCTCAGCATGAAATTGTCAAATGGATTGGCAATTTGAATGCCGTAATCGGAGTGATTTGCGAAAATGAAATTCATTTCACTCAAATAGGTGCTGGGCGGTTATTATTTTTGAAAAATAAAAAAATAATTAAATTAGGGCTAGAGTCAAAAAAAAGTGAACAATACCACCCAATGAAAACTTTTTCCTCCATCTCTGAAGGCAAAGTAAAAAAAGGAGACAAGCTAATCTTAACTATAGAAGAAACTTTTAAAACTTTAAAAGACCAAGAAATAGAAAGACACTATAAAACTTTCAACTCAAATGAGTTCGATAATATTATCACCTCCACTTTAAAAAATGAAGCTTCCAATACTGGCATGCTAGTTATAAACATAGCAGAAAAAGAGGAAAATATCCTAGAAAATTCTCCCGATTCAGACCCCAATGCCAATGAAAATTTGAATTTTTTTGGTAAAAATAATGAAAATAAAAAAGAAGAAAAACCTAAACCAAAAGAAGAAAATAAAACTTCAGAAGAATTCTTAACTAAAAGAACGGTTCAAAATAATGACGATTCAAATAAATCTCCCTTTGAAAATGAACCAGAAATTTTTCTCAAAGAAAAAGATGCTGAAGATTTGCCAGATGAAATAAATTCTAAAATAAATTTTTTAAAAAGTTTTTCCGAAAAAATTAACCAGATCTTTGAAAAATACAACAAAGAGAATTTAATTAAAAAAATCTCTTTCAATAAAGTTAACCTTAAAAGCTGGAAAAATAATATTGAGAACAAATTTAAAAAAAATAAAATGGCCTCCCTCAAAAATTCCCTTTTATCTTTCACAAAAAAAACTTTTACAAAAATTGATCTGAATTCCATCAAAAATTCATTAAAAAACAAGGCCCTGCGACTTTGGGCTTTTTCAAAAAAAATAAACCTATCGAAACCAGATATTTCAAAAATTGAAGATTCAAAACCCGTCTTGTCGGCTGAAGAAAAATATTCCAAAAAATATTCCTTCAATAAATTTGTATTGAAAACTAAAATTTTTCTCAAAGAACTATTACAAAAAGTAAACTTGGGTAAAATAAAAAAAAATAAAAAAAAATATTTAATAATTTTTATTATTATTCTTGCGATATTATTGATATGGATTTTTGCAAAAACCAGAAAAGTTGACCACGGGGTTTTTGAAATCAAAGAAATTTCTGAAAAAAGTCAAACTAAAAAAAACAAGTTATCCGACATTGGAAGTTTGAAAAATTTAGTTAATTTAGAAAAAAAGATCAAAGATACCACTTTTTTTAAGAATAATCTTTTTCTCCTGACCGAAGAAGGAAGTTTAATCAAATATTCAACCCGAGACAACAAGAAAACTGAAATTCTTTTGCCTGAAAATTTCACTTCCCCGTTGCGTCTTTCTTCTATTGAATCCCTACAATTAATTTTAATTATTGGTTCGAAAAAAGTTCTTTCTTACAGTCCAACTACAAATAATTTTTCAGAAAATGTTATTTCTCTTCCTAATGGATTCGATGGCATTGGAGTGGGCACTTATTTAACTTATCTTTACTTAATAGATAAAAGTACTGACCAAATTTATCGATACCACAGAGCCACTGGAGGATTCGGTAGTTCTAAAGAATGGTTGAAAGAAAATGTTGCCCTGAATCAAGCTTCGAGCTTAGACGTTAGCGACTCTATTTACATTGGATTTAATGATGGTAAGATAAAAAAATATTTTCAAGGAAAAGCGATAAAAGAATTCGACCTTGAAGATGGCTTCATACCCAATGAAATAAGAGTAAAAATCAATAAAGATGAAATATTTGCGCTGGACTCAAAACAAGGTAAAATAATAAAATTAACTGAAGAGAATAGTTCAAAAAACCTATTTCAAGATGAAAATTTCAAAGAATCAAAAAGTTTTTCAGTAGATTTTGAAAATAAAAAAGTTTTTTTAATTACTGACAAAAACGAACTTTTAGTTTTTAATTATCAATAAAAATCAGCAAAAATGGACAAAAAAAACAAGAAGGTCGGAGTGATTGGTCTGGGCTATGTTGGTCTACCCTTAGCTCTAAGAACGATGGAAAAAGGTTATGATGTTATTGGAGTAGATTTAGACGAAACTAAAATAGAAAAAATTAAATCTGGTCAATCACCTTTTCTTGAAGAATTCGTCGAAGAAAGAATTGATTTGCTTAAAAAATTTCCTGTTTCCAATAACCCTAAAAACTTAAAGGACGTTGATATCGCAATTATTTGCGTTCCAACGCCAGTTGACAAATCATACTACCCAAACCTAAAACCTCTCAAAAGTGCCGTCCAATCCGTTATAGAAAATCTAAAAAAGAAGCAACTAGTGATTATTGAATCCACTATAAACCCAGGAGTTTGTGAGGAGGTCGTTGAGCCAATGTTCGCAGAAAAAGATCTTCAGGAAGGAAAGGATTATTACCTTGCTCATTGCCCTGAAAGAATTGATCCGGGAAATAAAAAATGGGATGTTAGCAATATACCTCGAGTTGTCGGTTCTATGTCTAAAAAAGGTTTAGAGGAGGCCAAAGTATTTTATGAATCAATTATTGATGGTAAGATTAAACCAATGAAATCAATAAGAGCAGCTGAAGCGGTAAAAGTAGTAGAAAACTCTTTCCGAGACGTTAATATTGCTTTTGTGAATGAATTAGCACAAAGTTTTGATCAAATGGGCATTGACGTCAAAGACGTTATTGATGGCGCAGCTACTAAACCGTTTGCTTTTTTAGCTCATTACCCTAGTCGAGGAGTTGGTGGCCATTGTATCCCAGTTGACCCTTATTATTTGATTGAAGAAGCTAGAAGAAAAGGCTTTGATCATCAATTCTTAAGAACTGCTCGAAGAATTAATAACTATATGCCAATCTACACAGTTAAAATTCTTCAAGACTCCCTAAATCAAATTGAAAGACCTTTAAAAAAAACCAAAGTAGGTGTTCTGGGATTATCCTATAAAGCCAACATTGATGACTTGAGAGAATCTCCATCTTTTAAAATAATAGAAGAACTGAAGAAGAAAGGCGCCGAAGTAATAACTTTTGATCCCTACATCAAAGAAAAATCCGATGTGAAGTCGTTAGAGGAACTATTGGGGAAATCAGACGCTTTAATTCTAGTAACTAATCATAAAGATTTCCTGAATAAAGAAGACTCTTTCAAAAAATTTGGAATCAAAGCTATTGTTGATGGAGTTAATTGTTTAGACAGAGAAAAAATCAAAAACTCAGGCATTAATTATCACGGTATAGGAAGATTTTAATTTTTTTAGAAAAATAATAATTATTAAACAAGAAGAAAATTAGATGTTTAAGTAAAACTTAGCCCGCTAAGACGAAGCTTGCTTGCCTCGTCAAAAGAAAACATCAACAGATCCACCTCGAGCGGAAGGAAGAAATTTACTAAACAGGTAATTTTCAAATAATTAAATGAAGTTAATCGTAAACATCCCAGCCTACAATGAAGAAGCCGTTATTGGAAAAACTATAAAAAAGATAAAAAAGACTTTCAAAGGTGCTTTTTACACTGAAGGTAAAGGTAAAATAATTACAGAAAAATTAGTTCAAGTAGTTAATGATGGATCCAAGGACAACACCGTCAAAGTTTCCAAGGAAGCAGGGGCTGACATCGTCCTTTCTCATGAAACTAATCGAAGACTAGGCGCTGTTTTTGCCACTGGAGTTAGTTCAGCTTTAAAAAATAAAGTTGACTTCATGGTGAATATTGATGCCGATGGTCAATTTAATCCCGATGATATTGAAAAATTATTAGAACCAATCATCGATGGTCAATCAGACATAGTTATTGCCAACAGATTCGGTGATATAAAAGCTGACAAAATCCCTTGGATAAAAAATTTCCTAAATCAATTCGCTGCTAAAATGATTAGTTTTTTTCTTAGCTATAAAATTGAAGATTTGACTTGTGGTTTCAGAGCCCACGGTCGAGAAGCCTTACTAAGATTAAACTTAACTAACAATTTCACTTACACTCAGGAAACTATCATTGACGCCATTGAAAAAAACCTAAAACTACAATGGGTTTCGGTTAAAGTCACTTACTTTGAAGATCGTCAATCTAGAATAGTCAAGTCTCTTTGGAAATTCATTGGGAATGGTTTTAAAATAATCATAAAAGCCATCAGGGACGCACGTCCTTTGAGATTTTTTGGAATTCCGGCAGTTTTATTTATTCTTCTTTCTTTTATAGGCTACAGTTGGTTTTTGTATAATTATTTTCAAGAATTTAAAATAAGCCCTTTTCTCAACTATATTGTCTTCTCTTCTCTCTTCTTACTTCTAGGAATTCAATTATTAATTTTCGCTCTAGTAGCTGATATGATAAAATCCAGCAGAAAAATTACTGAGGAACTCAGTTATCAAAACAAAAAAAATAAATATTACGACTTGTAAAATAGTCAATTAATAACTTAGGGATTAGCCGATTAAATTTTATTAAAAAGTTTTAATCGAAACTAAAACGTTGCAAATAACCCCTAATTAACTAATCAACTAAAATGAAAATATTATTCATCTCCCATTCTTTTCCTCCGATTCTTGGCGGTATTGAAAATCAAAACTTTCAATTAGCAAAAGCCCTTGAAAAGACAGAAACGGTCCAAATAATAAAAAACTCTCAGGGGAAATTCTGGTTGCCTCTTTTTGTTCCTTGGGCTTTTTTAAAAAGTTTGTTTTTAATGAGAAAATCAGATGTTTGTTTATTGGGAAGCGGCGTCTTGGCTCCGATTGGATTACTAATAAAAATTATTTATCCTAGAAAAAGAGTATATTGCATAACTCATGCATTAGATATTATTTTTGCTCAAAAACCTGGATTTTTATCAAAAATCTATTCCAAAATAAACATTCCCTCTTTAAAAAAAATGGACAAACTTTTTATGGTGGGAAATGCAACCATTGAAGAAGCGGTTAAAACTGGAATAAAAAGCAATAACTGTAAATTTATTCCGAACGGAATAAACAAAGAAGAGTTAAAAGAAGAACACTCTCGCAAAGAACTTTCTTTAATTTTTGGGAAAAATACTAATGACAGAAAGGTAATCTTGAGGCTAGGAAGATTTGTTCCTCACAAAGGAACCAGCTGGTTTATAGATAAAGTTATGCCTAAACTACCAGAAAATGTAGTTTTAATTGCTGCAGGGGGTCGAGTAGCCAGGAACACAGCTGGAGACAAAGACGATTTTATCAACTCCGAGAAAGCTATTATTAAAAACGGCCTAGAAAAAAGAGTTAGACTTTATCCAGCCATTCCCCAAAAAGATCTTAAAATTCTTCTGAATACAGTTGATCTAGTTGTCTCTCCAAACATTAAAATTCCTGGCTCAATGGAAGGTTTTGGAATCAATGTCATAGAGGCAGGAGTTTGTGAAAGAGTTGTTTTGGCTTCTGACATAGAAGGTTTAGTTGACGCCATAAAAGGAGGTGAAAACGGAAAACTAATAAAACACAAGAATGCTAAAAATTGGATAAAAGAGGTCAAAAAGATAATTAAATTAAAAAAATCAGAATTAGAAAAAATGGGTAAAAAGGCTGGAAAATATGTTGAAAAAAATTATGCTTGGGATAAAATCGCTCAAAAATACATAAAAGAAATGAAAAAATAATATGATTTTAGATTTAATAAAAATTGATCTTACTTTGGGGCTTTTGCTTTTTATTCCTGGCTACGCAATTTTGATAGCTCTATCCAGGAACAAAAACCCGTTAGGAACTTTAGGAACTTTGGTTGTTTCTATGGTTTTAAGTTTAAGTTTAACAAACTTCTCTTTAATCTTCATAGACAAGTTTAATATAAAACTAAACTCTTTAGTAATTATTTTACTAATAAGTTTTATTACTATAGCCGGCTTATGTTTTTATAAAAATGCTGCAAAAATAAAAACAAGAAAAGAACCAACTCAAAATTGGCTATTATTTTTTCTTATTTCTGTTTTAGCAATATTTGTCAGATTGATTTATCTAGCTCCTAAAATAGTTCCTCACACCACTGATTTAGGTCATCACATGTATTGGGCTAATTTCATTATCAAATTCAAGGAATTGCCCATATACGGAATCCCTGATGTTATTATTGGGGAACATATCATTTTTGGCGCAGCTTCAATTGTTTCTGGAATTGGAACCATTTCAGCTTTACCAGGAATAATTTTATTTGTTATAAACTTCTTTTCTTTATTGGCGATTTTTTTGCTAACCAAGGAAATATCCAATTTTTTCCTAAAAAATAAAGACAGTTTCAAAATAGCTTTATTTTCCTTTATTGCTATTGGGGTTTTTTATTCAATTAAGTCACCCCAAGCTTCGTATATCAATGGAGGAGTGGTTGGAAATTTAATGGGAAACTTATTAATCCCTACTATTTTTTACCTTTTTATTAAAGCCTTTAAAGAAAAATCCGCTCTTTTTGCCAGCCTGGGAGTTTTTCTTATCGGAAATATAGCCTACACTCACCACCTATCAAGTTTCATTTTAATCTATTCTCTTCTTGGATTTTTTATTCTTTTGATTTTTAGTAGCCTTCTAGCTAAAATAATTAAACCAAAAATTGACTTGCAACTAAAATCATTCTTAAAAATATTTATAAACTACAAAACAATTTTTACTGGATTGGCGGTTTTAGCTTGGTTTTTCTTATTGAGATTGCCCTCTTATTTAAATTTATCTGCTATAGATACTGCTGTAGGAAATCCTTCAAAATCAACTCGAATTGGCTTAAGTTTAAATAATTTACTAGATTCCACTGGTCCTTGGAGATTTTTCTATTCCATAATTGGAATTTTATTTTTAATATTTGCTCTCTGGAAAGTCATCAAAAAGAAAAAATCTTCCAAAAACCTCTATCAAATTAAAAAAACTTCAATCTCTGAGATTTTAATAGGTTCAATCTTGGCTATTAGTTGGTTTTTAACTATTTTTCTAATGAGTAACCAACCCGAATTGCTAAAAATTGATATTATCTCTGGAAGAATTGCTAATTATTTAACTTATCCATCGGCAGTCCTAGCTTCTTTCGGAGTATTCGCTATTTTAAAACCATTTTTAAATAAAACTAAAAAAACTCTCCTTTTAATTATTTTTTCTCTAATTTTTATCCCTGGCGTGATGTCTGGGTTTTTTGATCTCTCTGAATCTTATCTAGAAAAGAAAGAAAAATTTGATAAAACCGTTGAAACTTTCAGAGCTTCCGAGTATTTAAACAAAATAGTTCCCGAAGAAAACAGAATTCTCAAAGATCACATCTATTTAACTGGCGACACTTGGATAAAAAACTTTCTCATGAGAGGCTATGAAGAACCTCTATCTAGAAGTTTAATGAAAAGATATGACCCCATAAACAACAGAGAAACCTGCACTAGAGATATGGTAGCTATTCCAGAAAGTGAAGTTGGGGAAAAATGCTTTGCAGAAACTGGTGTTAGATTTATAATTTTACGCAATAACTACGACACCAAACAATTCGAGGCCTCAGAAAATTTTTCCAAGCTGTTTACTACCGATGAAGTCGTAATTTTTGAAAAAAATCATGAATAAAAATATTGCCATTTTATTAAGCCTAATAGTCCTGTTGTTTTCCGTGTATTTTCTGTATACTAAGGGAGAGCTTGATTTAGACAGAGCTTCGGAAAAATTCACAGTTTTAGCTTTTGAAAATTCTTCTTTGAATTGCGACAAAGAATCCTTGAAATTTTTCATAGAAAACAATCTCCCTTATGAAAAAGAATATCAAATTTCAATTCTTGCCGATCAAAAAGAATTAACCTCTCATTCTGATTTTAAAATTCCCAATAAGTCCAGCAAATACATAGAGCTGGAGGGTGATTTAATTAATGAACTTTGCAACAAAAAACAAACCTTTAGATTTGAAGTCCAAATTGAAAACAATCAAACTCAAGAAAATATTTATAAATTTATCAATCAATAATCCGATCTTATTTTATGAAAAATAAAAAGAAAAAAAGGGAAAATAAAATATTGTTTTATACCAGACCAATAATTCCTCCCTGGGATGAAGCTTCTAAAAACTTGGCCTTTAATATTGCTATTAATTTATCTAAAAATAAATTTCAAATAGGTTTATTGGGTTTAAGGAAAGAACCCTTCAATGAAACGATATGCCAAAAAAATCCTGATTTGAAAATTGACAACATTTACACCTCTTCCAATTTAAATTTGATCAATAAAATAATTTTGCTCAAAAGACTTTTCAGATTTAATTTGAAAACCAATCTAATTCATTTTCTTTTTACTCCTCGTTCCCTAACTTCTTGGTTGATTAGAACCAGACTAAAATTTAGCAAAGTCAAAACTGTTCAAACTGTTGCTACTTTAAATAAAAAAAATTACCAAAACATCAGAAGATTAAGAAAAATTTTATTTTGTGATGTCATTGTAGTCCAATCTAAAAATACTTTAGAGAAACTAACAAAAATTGGTATAAAAAAAGTTAAACTAATTTATCCTGGAATTGATTTAAAAAAATATCGTCCAGCCAAAAAAGATTTAGGTTTAAT
>Ga0136555_1000236_pt1 | contig 23053 bp, 18 predicted proteins | sample AntRauTorckE5432_FD_104927 | JGI IMG/M metagenome (GOLD analysis project Ga0136555, IMG submission 104927) | Saline lake microbial communities from Rauer Islands, Antarctica - Metagenome Torckler E5 #432 | ecosystem: Environmental > Aquatic > Non-marine Saline and Alkaline > Saline | place...
CACCGAACGTCACTGCCGTGCACGACGCGGAACACGTTCAGATCGCCACCGGAGTCTTTGATGGGCTCCATAGCGACACGAAACCACTCGTCTCTGGGCTGGTCGTCGTACTGCAACCGAAGTTGTGGACCAACTTCAGCAGGACAGAGTTCTCCAATGCGTTTGATGGCATCAAAGATTTCTGTCGTGGTGGCAGAGTTTTTACCAGTCAACTCTTTGGTAGTAGCGACACAGAGGTCGACCTCAATTTCTTCGGGAGCAATGCTCTTTTCGAAATCGGGTTTTCCAAGAATGTCGTCAGCCCAGTCGCTGATACGATTTCCACCCTTTTTGAGGGCTTTGCGGAAGTCGTCGGCAGTTTTGAGGGTGCCGAGAGTGATGGTTTTGAACGTTATGAATTCAGGAGGTTGGTATTGTGCATTCAGAAATTGCTCCAATTGCTCGAGGGTAATTTTCCCTGAGCGGATTTTTTGGAGCAGATCTATTTGCAAACCAGCCAACTTAGCCGTTTCTGCTTCGATTTTCATCGTTTTTTGTTTCCTTTCTTTTTTGTTGTGTCTCACTTAGTGGGACGGGTTCTTTTACGTTTGTAATAGTAACATTAAATAATTAACTTGTAAAGGGTATAAATTAAATTATCTTTTAGACCTCTGTATACGTCGGCCCAACTTTATTTCTTCAAAACCCAACCCTCTGCCAATAGTCCTTCTGCTTTTTTAAATTTAAGTTCTTGAACTTCTCCATCTTTTTCAATAGTAACTAAATCATTTCTTCCAATCTTATTTCCATCCTCATTTTTAATAGCAGGAGTTGATGCTAAAGGATTTTTATTTTCATCAGTTTTACCAGATATTAATTTTGCATCTTTTACAGCTTGCTTTAGCTTTGCCTCTTCTTTTAGAAAAGCTCCAGCTCCGATGTTTGGAATTAATTTTACAACATGTTCATTAACTGATTCTTGCATTTCATTAAATGCTTTCTTACCCTCTTTCTGATATTCGATCAATGGATCACGCTGACCATATGCTCGCAAATTAACACTCCCACGTAAATATCCCATATGTTCCAAATGATCAACCCAAAAGGCATCAATAGTTTGTAGTATCAGTCTCTTTACTGAACGCATGAATTCATCTTCTCCAAATGCTGAGATTTTATCTTCGACAGCTTCTTTAATAGAAGGATCAACGCTTTCTAAAGATTTTAGTTCTTCTTTAATTACAGTATCGTCTCCTAATAAAAGTTTCTTTCTTCTTTCGTAAATAGCAGTTCTTTGTATATTTAAAACATTGTCGTATTCAAGAACATGCTTTCGAGCATCAAAATGTAATCCTTCGATTTTTGTTTGAGAATTTTCAAGAGATCGAGTAATCATTTTAGACTCAATTGCTTGGTCTTCAGGAATACCAAATTTTCCCATCATGTTTTTAATAGAATCGGAAGCAAAAACTCTCATGAGAGTATCCTCCATTGATACAAAAAATTGTGTCCCACCCGGATCCCCTTGTCGCCCAGATCGCCCTCGAAGCTGGTTGTCGATTCGCCTAGCATCATGTCGCTCTGTTCCAATAACAAAAAGTCCTCCTAAATCTTTTACTTCTTGATATTTTTCTTTGTCATATGGAACTCCTCCTAATTTAATATCAACTCCACGACCAGCCATGTTTGTGGCAATAGTTACCCCTCCTTTTTGACCAGCCTGAGCAATGATCTCTCCTTCATTCTCATGATTTTTCGCATTCAAAACTTTATGAGTAACACCTTCTTTTGTTAAAAAGTGTGAAAGAACTTCGTTCTTTTCAATAGAAACTGTACCTATTAGAACTGGTTGTCCTGTACTATTTATTTCTTTAATCTTTTTAGCCAAAGCTTGCATCTTTCCATTTTCAGATTGGAAGATAGAATCATTTGCATCAATACGTTGTATTTCTCGATGAGTAGGAACTATTCCAACCTCAAGACGATAAACTTTGAAGAATTCTTCCTGACTTGTTTTGGCTGTACCTGTCATACCTGAAAGTTTTTTGTACATCTTAAAGAAATTCTGGTATGTGATAGATGCAAAAGTTCTTTGCTCTTGTTGAATAGAAACACCTTCTTTAGATTCAACCGCTTGATGCAATCCTTCCGACCAACGTCTTCCGGGTTGTAAACGTCCAGTAAATTCATCAACAATTATTATTTGATTATCTCTAACAACATATTCTTTATCTTTTTTAAATAGAGCCTTGGCACGAACCGCAGTCTCTAAATGATGAACGTACTTAATCCCTTTTTCAGTATAAATATTCCCAACGTTTAATTTATTTTCTGCTTTTTCAATTCCAGCATCAGTTAATTGAATTGATTTTGTTTTTTCATCAACAGTATAGTCCTCCCCTTCTTTCATAGAAGTTGCGATGGGTGTAAATATTTTATAAAGCTCATCACCTCCAGTTGTTGGTGATGAAATAATAAGAGGAGTTCGTGCTTCATCGATTAAGATTGAATCGATTTCATCTATAACAGCAAAGGAGTGTTGTTGCTGACGAATATTTTCTTTTTCATATTCAATATTATCTCGAAGAAAATCAAAACCAAATTCACTGTTTGTTCCGTATGTAATGTCAGCCCTGTATGATTCTGGACGAGTACATGGTTTTAAAAATTCATGAACAACCTTATATGAACCTTCTTCATCTCTTTCTTCATCAAGTTCTGTATGAGTTGGGTCATATAAAAATGAAGACTGCTGAGCAATAATTCCAACTGACAATCCAAGAAAATTATAAATCTGTCCCATCCAAACGGCATCACGTTGTGATAAGTAATCATTTACTGTTACAACATGAACTCCCTCTCCAGAAAGTGCGTTCAAGTAAACTGGCAAAGTACCAACAAGAGTTTTACCTTCTCCTGTTCTCATCTCCGCAATATTCCCATCATGAATAATCATTCCTCCAATAAGCTGAACATCATAATGCCTCTCCCCTAAAAGCCTTTTTGAAGTCTCTCTAACGACAGCGAAAGCTTCTGACAAAATATCATCTAAAGTTTCGCCTTCTTTTAATCTACCCTTGAATTCTATAGTTTTTGCAGCCAATTCTTTATCATTAAGCTTAGAGATATTTTCTTCAAAAGCGTTAATAGCAGGCACCCTTTCTTGGTACTTTTGAATAAACTTTTTATCTTCATCTCCAAATATTTTCTTAATGAATGACATATATGTAGGCGTATATTAACAAAAACACCGCCCTACGTATAGGGCGGTGTTTTTTTAGACTAACGTCTTCGTTTAGGAGCTGCTTTTCTTTTAGCAGTCTTTTTTGCTGGCTTTCGTTTTGAAACTTTCTTCTTTGCAACTGGCTTTCGTTTTGCTACTTTCTTCTTTGTAGTCTTTTTTGCTGGCTTTCGCTTTGCAACTTTTTTCTTAACTACTTTTCTTTTTGTAGTTTTCTTTGCTGGTTTTCTTTTCGCTACTTTCTTTTTTGCAACTACTTTTCGCTTAACTACTCTTTTCTTTGGAGCAGCTTTTCGACGAGTTGTTTTTTTCTTTGCTGGCATGATTATTTTTTGTGTACACAAAATTAAAATATTAATCGACCTTAACTATGTATATATTATCGAACACAAAAAAGTTAAAAACAATTTCTTATTTCTTAATGTGGGGAAAAGTTTTTTAAAAAAAAGTTTTTTATTTTTTCTAAAAAATAATTTATAAAAGTTTTTCATAAATATTTTTATTTTTGGAAAGTTAATTAAAAAGTTTCTATTTTTTTAATTAAAATTTAAACCACCAACTTTTGTTGGTGGTTTAAATTTCTTCCGTCGACAGATGGCTAGCAGGTACTAGCTCCAACGTACGAATGTAATGTGAGTGTAGCTGCTAACCATCTGTTGAAAGAAAAAGTTTTTTGTCTGAAAGCAGTATAGCAAATTAACAGGAGCCTTGCTCCGGAGCAAGGCTCCTTCCAAATAAAAGAAAAGACCCCCTTGCGAGGGGCTTTTCTTTGACATTCGTACTAAGTGCTAATTACTGCACTCACAAAAATAATACTATCATACTTTTACGAAAAGAGCAAGTTTTATATATTGGAATCTTTTTGAATCGATAGTATTAAATCATCAACAATATTTTTAGAGTCAGGGAACCTGTTCTTAATTTCTTCTAAAACCGATATGGCATTTTGAATATCACCACCCCGGTAGTAAGCATCTGACAAAGCAAACCATAATTGAATATTCGATGGATCAACAGAAACCCTTTCTGAAATTAACTTAATGACCTTTTCACTCTCATCATTACTAAAAGCTTCTTCTATTAACTGATTGCCCGTATCATTATCTCCAATAATAATTCCATTATTAATTACATTTTTCCAAGCGTTGTAATTATTTTTTTCTAATTCATATGTCTCTATAGAATAATCTAATGTTCTCTCATCATCACTTCTGGCATAAACTTGGGACAAAGTAATCATGATGCTCTGTTTATTTGGAGAAAGCCTGACAGCTTCTTCTAAATATATTTTTGCATTTTCAAAATCTCCGGACTGAGCCAAAAATGTTCCTAAAATAAATGGATATCTAGCATCTAAAGGGGATTCTAGAATCTGTTTTTGCATTTGAGAAATTGCTTCATTCAAAAACTTTATCTTTTGCTCATCTGGTACATCTGTTGCACGGATTACAGTACGAGCTGTTTGCATAAATTGAGCCCTAACTTCTGCATTGGCAAATGTACCCCTGTCAATTGCCTTAATAAATGAATTGAAATTATCATCAACATTACCGGTGATTGTTATGAGTGAGCCGTTTTGAGAATCTATTCCCAATCTAATTCCGCTAATAAGTTCTGAAGAAGCATTATAGGAAGGAGCATTCACAAAATACAGAACAAGGGGTAAAGCTATTAAAACTAATATGGGCAGAGATTGCGATAATGTTGTGACCTTTGAATCGTCAATACTTTCTTCTCTTGGCCCGACAGCTCTAAAATTAATATATGCAATAAGTGTTGCAAAAAGCATATAACTCATGAGATTATCAAATACAAATAAATTTTGGAAAAAATAAGCCGCCAACAAACCAGTTATGATACTTTTTTCTGTATTTGATATTTTTTTCGAACCCCAAAGATACTTTAGTGTAAAAAACCAAATGGATAAATAAAGTAGTAATCCCAAAATTCCTCCAGCAACCAACCAATCAAAAATAATATTATGAGCACGATCAAACCACTGCTCTTGATTATATAGGCGGGTATCATAATTTGAATCGAAAATAACATTAAAGTTACTTTGCCCCCAACCAAGTATGGGCCTCTCTTTAAATCCTTCCCATGCAATATCCCACAGTATGAAACGCGAAAGTGTTGTTGTGTCTTCTAATGAAATAGATGCAAACCTTGCCAAAACAGGACTCCCTCTTACGAACTCTGTATTTCTAAAAGAAATAAATAGACCCACAAAAACTACAACGGCAAGACCCCCAACGATTCCCCATTTCCTAAATTTAAGATTATCCTTATTAAATATAGAAATTAAAATACTCGTTAATAAAATTCCTCCGATTAATCCTAAAATAGCTCCTCTGGTTGCAGCGTGGTACAAAGTTATTAATCCTAAAATTATAGAAACTCCATAAAGTATTCTTAATTTAGGATTTTTATTTTTATATAAAAGGAATATGGCAAAGAAAATATTAAATAACATGTAAACAGCCAGATAAGTTGCATTACCAAGTGTTCCATCTAGTCTAACTCCTCCCTGATGAATAATAGCTCCTCCCGATAATTGCACAAATCCATAGATAGACATAATAATGCTTCCGATGACCCAAATGTTTGCAAGAACAGACCATTCTTTATTTGTTCTAAGTAGTGAAATTAATACGGTAAAATAGGCTAGTAAGTGAATAATAGTTACGAAACCTTCCATTCTTTCGAAGTTGCTCCAAAAACTATTGACCTGATTAACTCCAAATAAATCTGCAAAAAATATAATTACGGTAAATAAAATAAAAGAAATTAATATATAACTTTTTTGAGGTAAATATTTTTTATCACGTATTGCTAAAATAAGCCAAACTGCAAAGAGTATTTCAACTAAAAATCTAAATGCGTAAGCCTTACCAGTAATAAATGGAAAGAATGTTGAACTTGATACATAAAAAGGAACTACAGCAGTTAAACTAATACCAATCATGGCAATCCAATACAGTGCTTTATTTAGTGTCATGAGAATTACTATAACAATATTTTGAAGAGGTTAATAGCTTTTAGTGATAAAATAAGTACTATACATAAAATATATGAATAGTATTAAAGAAAAAGTTTATAAATTAATAAGGTGGAGTGAGAAGTATACGAAAACGGATATGGTTTATTTAACTAGTGGCGGTTTTTGGATGACTGTTGGTCATTTTATAGCAATATTATCTGGTCTTGGACTAAGTATAGTAATGGCCAATTTTGTGCCCCAGACTGATTTTGGAAATTATAAATTTGTTCTATCTATATTTGGGATCATTGGAGCTTTTGCGCTAACAGGAATAGGAACTTCTATCTCTCGGTCTGTAGCAAAAGGTTTTGATAGTGCTTTTAAAAAAGGTTTTAAGGTTCACCTTAAATGGTCTGTGATTCTATTACTAATGTCTTTTGTCGTATCTATCTATTATTTCTTAAACGACAACAATTCCTTAGGACTTTCTTTTTTGATAGTTGGATCACTATCCCCTTTCATGACCAGTTTTTCCTTATATGGAAATTTCTTACTTGGTAAAAAAGATTTTAGAAGAAAGGCATTTTATAATTCATTTCAAAATTTACTTCCTGCCATTGCTGTGGCAATAACAGCACTCGTCACCAATAATCCTGTAATTTTTATTTTAGTGTTCTTTGTTTTTAATACAGCGACTGTTGCAATTTTATTCTTTAAAACATCTAAGCTAATTTCGAAAGACAATGGAGAAAACGAGAGCACGAGTTTTGGAAAACATTTGAGCCTAATGAATATATTAGGAACTCTTGTAAGTCATTTAGATAAAGTTTTAATTTTCCATTTCTTAGGAGCTGCAGCTGTCGCAGTTTATACATTTGCAATAATGCCACCAAAAAATATTCAATCGTTTAGTCAAATATTAAAACAGTTAATGCTTCCTAAGTTAGCTGAGAAAAATATAGAAGAAATAAAAAAAGTAGTTATAGAGAAGATGATTAAACTCTTTGGAATTTCTTTACTAATATTCCTGGCTTATTATTTCTTAGCTCCTCTTATATACATGTACATATTTCCTCAATATATCGAAGCAATAGAATTCTCAAGAATATTTGCAGTAGTAATTCTGTTTACTCCAAACATTCTTTTGTCTCAGACATTGGTTGCCCATGCAAAAAAGAAAGCTCTTTATATTTCAAAAATAGTGCCTCCAATTATTGATATAATTCTCCTACTAATTCTTCTACCTATTTATGGTATCTGGGGAGCACTTATTTCAACACTAGTTTTTGAGATTACCAGAATGGCAAGTTTGTTTCTTATTTTTAAATTTAGTTTAGATAAAAAAGATGAGTAAAAATAATCATAAATTAGATTTCATAAACATCGGAGCGCCTAGGTCCGGAACAACTTGGCTTTTTGAAAACTTAAACAAGCATCCGGATATTTGTATACCGAAAGAAAAAGATTTACGTTTTTTTGTAAAAAGATATTGGGGGTTTAAGCATAAAAAAACTCAAAATTTTAGAGGAATAGAGTGGTATATAGAAAAATTTACTGCGTGCCCAAAGAATAAAATCAAAGGGGAGGTGGCAACTTTGTACCTATACGACGAAAAATCTGCGTCAGAAATATATGAGCACTTCGGAAAAATCAAAATACTAGTTTGCTTACGGGACCCGATAGAAAGACTTTGGAGTGATTACCGTCGGTCGCTTCATAAATATAACTTACCAGGTCTTCAAGAAACACTAGAGACGTATCCGAAATATAGAGATGCTGGTCTATACCATCATCATTTAAGTAAATTTATTGAGATCTTTGGAGAAGATAACATTCTAATTATTCCGTTCCAAAAAATAAAAATGCAACCGCGAGAAATTCTGAAGGACGTATACAACTTCTTAGAAGTTGAAACACAATATAAATCTTCAATACTTAGTAAAAAAATAAATAAGATAAATAAACAAATATTACTCGATAAACTAACACACTATTCACAAGAAAAGTTGCTATTTAGCTTTTTTCTTAGAAAACTAATAAGTTTAAAAATAACAAAAAAAATAATTTATTATATTGAGTATGTAATACCAGATCGCAACCAGACTATCAATAAAAATACGACAAACAAACTCTTTGAATACTATAAAAAAGATTATTATGCCCTATCAGAATTTTATGGGGGTGATTTAGGGTTTGATACAATGAAGAAGATTGATGAAGAAAAGAGATAGATATTGTTTCACACTAAAAATGCTTTAGTATAAAACCAGAAGTCTTTCGTAACCCTTCCAAGATATTCTTTTTTACAGTACGCTTTATCTTTTGTGGAATTTTTTCAAACTTACCTGTTTTAGGTGGAACAAATAATCCTTTTGTTGGTGTTTCTATTTGATACAGTTTTTGACCCCGATAAGTATCAACAGCATCACCTTCCAGGTCTTTATGATATTTACCTTGAACTGGAACAGTAAATTCATTGTCTTCATTTTTTCTCAGAACAGAAACGATAAAAGAATTACCGGCATTGTTTTTTGTAATAGAAGATAAGTGCTGATAGAAAAAAGTATTGTTTTCATCTGGAATAAGAAGATCAATCAAAAGCCCCTCCCTCTCTGCCATGTAGCTTCCCAAAATCTCATAATTGTTTGCTAGAGCAAGATCATAAAAAATCCTAGGCTGAAAATTATAAAAACCGTGATTGATATAATTATTGAAAGGCAGTATGTGTAACATAATTCCACCTTTTTTCGTTAGATAATGAGCATTCTTCAAAAAAGTTCCCTGATTAAAAATGTGCTCTGAAACCCCCATATTTGTAACAAGATCAAACTGCTTTTTAAAATCATACTCCTGCCCGATATTTTCATTCAGGTCCATTATAAGACTCTTATGATTACTATTTACATCTATTGCTGAGTAATTTTCAAATCCGAGAGCCTTAAAGAATTCACTGACATGGGGAACGCCACTTTCATGTGGTGTACTTGCTGGTTTTACTCCTTCCAATTCTTTTAATTTTTCTAGATCAACAGAGCCTTTTAGGTCACTATTTTCAAAATCTCTAACAATTTGTTTTATAACATTAGAATCAACTGAGTAGGTCTGATTACCCAGCTCAACAACAGTTGGTTTTTCAGGTAACTCTTTTTTTAAAACAAGATCGGCGATGACCTTGCCAGAAACGGACATAAACATAAAGAATATGTTATTACATAATTACCATACAGTCAATTTACTAGCCTTCTTTCACAAAGAAGGCTACTCCACCATAAGGATAAATTTGTATATATGGACTTATGTTATTTTCAACAAAATAGTTATAAAGTGCTTTACGTGACCCTACCCAATTTTTGTAATCATCTATAATTACGATTCCTCCTTTACTTACCATTGGGAAAAGCTCATCTAAACAGTACTTAGTTGGTTCATAAAGATCAGCGTCTAAGCGTAGAATTCCGATACTTCCAATATCTTTTTTTACTTTTGGAAGAGATTCCTCAAACCACCCTTTTACAACTTTTATATTCTCTGACTTATCTAGACCGAACTGTCGTAATGCTTCGCAGGTCTCTTCCTCTCCAACTTCTAAGTAATTTTTCTTTACAGCCTCATCTCCCTTTACGATTCCATGAAAATCTTCTTTAGTAGGCTCAGAAAGACCTTCAAATGAATCGAAGAGCCAAAGTTTTCTCTCTTTCCCAGATTTTTTATTTATGTGTCCCATAAAAGAGCTGCATCCACCACGACCAGACCCCCTCTCGACTATCGATCCTTCAATACCCTTCTTATTTATTTCTTGTATATGATCATAAACCTGACATAGACCAGCGAATTTTAATTGTGTGTAAGGGAAAATACGTCTTATATCATTAAAAAGTAGTAACTTCTTCGGATCAGTTACCATCAATTTTTTAGGAATGTATTTTAACTTTAGGATTTTTCCTTTTATCATATTGAAAATTAATTTATTTTTTTAATTATTCTTCTTAATTTATTATAAATGAAACCTTCATAGTTTTTACTTAGACTAAATAAGTCTTCTGGTGTCTCACCAATCAAATTCATAAAAATTCTTGGGTGATCAGTTTGTTCTCGGACAGTCACACCATGCAACGAATACATGGTATTAAGAAATAAAACCAAAGTATTTTTCTTATACGGAATAGTTTTGATTACATCAACATATTTATTTTCAACAAGTCGAGCATCGTGAAACTGGATCTTATTAGAATCTTTGTATTTATAAATCTGTAAACTACCACCAACAGAATCATCAATATCTGGACGAAGGTAAAATAAACCAGAAAAAAGTTTATTCGAATTATCGACATGAGCAATCTTTACTGATGATGGTTTTTTAATAACTGGAGTATTTACAGCAATCTGAGCGTCCAAAAGAATTTGTCCTTTTTGATGCTGATCTTTATTCCTAACCCCTGCTCTAAGTTTATTTACTGGACCAAATTTTTCTTCAAAATCAGGAAAGTATTTTGGAATATGATCTCCAAATAGTTCTATAAATTTATCTAAAAAAGCCTGAGAGCTATTTGCTTCTATAAACTGCTTCCACACGTCACTTACTCCATCGCTCTCTGCAACTTTTGGAGCACCTAAACTAAACCTTTTGTTGTCACCGAGTGATTCCCCTTCACCAACAACACTTGTATCTGGGTACTGGCTAATCAATTCCTCGACAATGTCTTCATCCACAGCATTGTCAATAACAATATACGGAAATGGATCTGTTACTACATCGCTTTTTTTAACATTTTCTAAGACATGCTTCATATAAGATATGATAACTTATTTTCTAATAAACACAAAAAAGGCAGCGGCAAATAATGACGGGAATATTTTATTTAAAATAGGAATTCCTTTATATGTTTTTATTTCATAATTTTTATAATCTTGCTCCTTAAGCCACCACTTAAGATCTCTCAGAGTCCAATATCTAAGATGTTCTCCTGGAGAAAGTCTCCATTGCAATGGAAAACTTCCAAACAGTAACCTTGTTCTGTGAGTTACGTATCCAGTATTTGGAAATGAAAACATTACTCCTTTTTTAGAAACCTTGTATGCGTTCTTTAAAAATTCTTCTGAATGAGGAATATGCTCCAGAATCTCAAACATTATTGTGTAGTCAGCTTCCGGAAATTTTGAAATAAAATCTTTATTAGTTATATCTTCTTTTATTGTTTGCACTCCAAATTCTTCTGCTTTCTTTAATGCAAATTCTGATATATCTACACCAACCATTTTAATTTCTAAATCTTCTATTTTGTTTTTTAAATAATTTAAAATATTTCCATCTCCACAACCAATGTCAGATAGAACAATCTCTTTTTCATCAACAATTTTATTAGACAAAATAATTTCTTTTGCCATTTCAGCACGAAGAATTTGCCAGTCAGAAAGACTTCCTATTTTATCTCCCCTCTTATCTTTCCAATAGGCATCGTAATCAACAGTTCCACCAGTTACCATTTTGGGATACTTAAATATATTTATTACACCTCGCCTAAAAACATATAATTTATTTTTTATTTTTTTAAAGCTATTTATGCTCATGTTTATTTTTATTTAAATACTTTTTTTAAAAACTCCGCTATGGTTTGATCAGACTGAGAATATCTATTATACCTACCTTCAAGAATTTCATCACTGGTCTCAGATAATTTAAGCACTTTACCACAAAAATCATCGTCATTTAAACTTATGAAATCAGCTAGCTTATTAGCTACCATCCCATAGCCATAATCCAAAGAGGAATCTAAAATTGCGACAGGAATCTTATAAATCATAATGTCATACAAAAAAGTTGAATAGGTTCCAACCGCCAGGCTTATCTTTTCAAAATCTTTTTTAATATCTCTTATAATCTCAACTTCCTCCTTTATTATTTTGTATTCTTCTAACTGAACGTTGTTATCAATATCAGGCCTAACTTTGAAATAAATTTTTACATTATTGCAATTCTTTGTTTTTTTAATAAAAGACAAAACCTCTTCTTTTGGAGCATCTGTTTCATAAGGAATAAGAATTCCTATTTCTTTATTCTGCAACTTGTTTCCATCATAAAATTCTGCCTCATCTTTTGCTGCAATTAATATTTCTTCTTTATCAAAATAAGTTCCCAATCTTATAAGCCCATCTTTCCAATAATTACTCCACACAACAAGGAAATCTGGTTTTGGTATTAGTGCATCGATATTAGTATTTTTGATCCACCCAACATGATATTTTGTAAAATGACCATGCTGAAATGCATAACTTTTTACCCCCAGCTCTTTAGATGCGACAACAACGGACCCCCAACTTCTCACGTCATCAATCATTAGAACTTTTTTTGTATTTGTATGCCTTAGAACAAACTTAAATAAAGAAATTCTAAATTTAAAAATCTTTTTGGAAAAAAAAGACTGACTTATCAAATAAGAAACAAACTTAATTTCATCTTTATTAAAAATATTTGAATCTAGATAATCTAGCTTTATTGTTTCTTTTTTTTTACTAAATAAAAAGATAAACAGATCAAACGATTGAGGATAAAAAGCTGGTCTTAATCTAAGAAAAATATTTTTAATAAATTCCCTACCTAACAAAGTATGTAGCGATTCGTAGTACTTAATATTGTTTGACTTCAAGAAATCATATATCTTTTCTATTCTTTTATCATTTTTATACTTTCCGCTAACTTTATCTGGAGAAAAAATTAAGACTTTTTTACCTTGTATTTTTATAAGAATAAGAGAAATTATAGAGTACAAAATACCAAACAAAGAGATCAGAAAAGATTTAATGAAATTACTTTTTAAATTTTTTTTATAATAATCTTTGTCTTTACTAAAAAGTTTTATCTGACTAAATACATTCTGCTGATTACTTTGCCAAAAATCATATTCATCAACCACAAACAAAGAAGCGATTTTGTTATCTTCAACTTTTACATTATTTATTCTTTCTAAAAGATTTAGAGAATATTTGTAATCAATTTCTTTCTGCAGAGTGTCAAAAGCTTGTTTTGTCTGATTCTTTAACATAATAGAAAATGCTATACTTTACTCAATTAAATAGCAAGCTATGCATATTTTTATACACACAAATAATAAACAGCTCTTAGGAGCAAAAATATCTAAATTTTCAATAGAAAGATTTCATGGTAATAATACTGATATAAAAGTCTCTATTATTAATGTTGACGACGTGGAGGAATTTAAAAGTTTTATTGGCAAAAAGTATTTAAGAAAGGGCAAGGAGTTTACATATGAAAAAAATGACTTGCAATCTTTTACTCTAAGTAGATTCATGCCTCCAGAAGAAGTTGATTTTGGAGAAAGAACAATGGTTATAGATCCTGATATTTTTGCCGTACAACCTTTTGACGAATTAATGAATATAGACCTAGAAAACAAAAATTTAGCTTGTTGCAAAAAGAATGATAACTATGATACAAGTATGATGATTTTAGAATCTTCAAAACTACAGCATTGGAAAATGTCAGATATTTTAAAAAGACTAGAAAATAAAGAACTAGATTATCAAGACATCATGTCTCTAAATATGGAAGATTCAAAAAATATTCTTGAGGTTCCAAGGATTTGGAATAATTTAGACAAATTAACAGAAGATACAAAACTACTTCATACAACTGGAAGATTAACTCAGCCATGGAAAACTGGTCTAAAAATAGATTTCACAAGACATATTCCAAAATTATTTGGTTTTATTCCTCGAGTAAAAATATATGAAATGATTGGAAGAATTCCAAAAACTTATCAACCTCATCCAGATAAAAATATAGAGAAATTCTTTTTTGAATTAACTAATCAAGCATATGAAGCAGGAGCAGTAACCGACGAGGATATAGACAGAGAGATTAAAAATAAAAATATAAGATCAGACTTTAGAGAGAAGGTAGCAGAGTATCTACAGCATCAATAACCATTTCTACAGAAACCGCCTCCACCTGTCTTCTTGCTTCTTTTTCATCATAATCTCTGGCATTTAATATATGAAGTACTGATTCTTTTCTCCCCCTTTCATATAAAACAATATTATTATCACTTACAGGAGGCTGTTCTCTTTCGTCCATAGGACCGATTATATCTATAGTTGGAACATCGAAAGCTTCAGCAATATAAATTGGACCAGTATCAACCGCTATATATAAATCTAGTTTTGAAATTAAAGCTTTTAATTCATCAATGGATAAATCTCCAGTAGTATCTATTGTATTTTCCTTATTTCCTTCTTTTAGTGTCGATAAAAATTTACCAGAATACTCCTTGTCATTTGGACCTCCAATTAAAACTACTTTCGTTTTATATTTTTCTAAAATATAATCAGCCACTTCTACAAACCTATCAATCGGCCATTCTTTTATTTTATTCCCTGCGGTCAGACTTATTCCAACATATTTAAACTCTTTATCTTTAAACATACTTTCTATTTTTTTATTTGCTTCTTTTGTAAAAAATAGTTCTTTTTTTGTATTTGTGCTTTTTATTCCGATAAAATTTAAAAAATTTAACATCTCTTGTGGGGCATGTGCTCCGATACTTCTTCCTAATATTCGAAAGTATTTTATTATTTTTTTATAAGACTTAGTTACAAATGGAGAATTACCTTTTTCCATCTTAGGGATTACTATGAGAGTAATATTTGCCATAAACAATTTAACAGATACGTAAAAATTAAAGTTTAAATTAAAAGCCACATCAAAATGATTTTGTTTAATCTTTTTTACAGACAACCTGCCTATATCAATAAAATTATCTATATTTTTGTTTCCTCTTAGTACTTCTATATTTATAGCGCTACAAGAAACGGTCAACTTACTTGTTGGATACTTTTCTTTAATCGCTCTAAACACAGGTGTTGTACAAACCATGTCCCCCAACTTTGCAGATTGAACAACTAATATATTAGAGATACTTTCTGGAATTTTGTCAGCCTTACCTCTAAACAAAGAAGTTCCATAAAAACCAATTAAATAAAAAATATTGTTTATTAAAAATTTAAGTCTGTTCATTCTTAACTATTTTAAATACTAGCTTTACTTACAAAACTCGAAATTGCTTCAGCCCTCTTTTCCCAAGTATATAACTCTTTATCCTCAAAAGCTTGTTGGGTAATTTTATCTGCAAATTCCTTATCTTCTAAAATTTTATTTATAGCCTCTGCCCAACCGTCTTTATTATTTTCTCTTACTATTACAGCATTTCTACCGTCGACAAGAACGTCGGTTATGGATTCTGAATTTCCAGCCACAATGGGAACTTTTGAAGCAATAGCGGGAAACATTTTTGCGGGAGAGTCACCTATTAAATCTTTTTTTCTTTTTGGAATTACAGATATGTCAAAACTTTGTAAAAACTTTGGAATTACAGAACGATCTTGCCATGGCTTTATTATCACCCTATCTGTTACTAAATTTTCTTTTGCAACTCTTCTTATCCAATCAGCATTGTTATTTAACTCTCCCACTCCAACAAAGATTACATTTTCTGGGAGTTTCTTTAGACTTTTAACAATGTCATCAATCTCATAGTAGTCATTGTTTGGATTTGCTCCAAGAACTCCTGTATACCCAATCAAAATAGAATCTTCTGGTAATCCCAACTCCTCTCTAAAAGTTTTTTTATCTTTACTGTAATCAAACCAGCCTTCTTCGTAAGAGCTACACAGAGACATTATTATATTTGAATTGTACTGTTCATAATATTTTTTTAGCTCAGAACTTATTGCAATAATTCCATCAGATAATTTTGCAATTACTTTATTCATCATCTGTCCATGAGGTCTTTCTAGAACAGAGTGCACTTCATAAAAAACTTTTTTTCGTAAAATTATTTTTAAGAACATTACGGACATAAAAAGGGTCTCGTCTCTTAAATAAATAACATCATATTTTGTATTATTTAAAAACGTGAATTTAATAATAGAAAAATTGGCAAAAAATATGGCCATCCATCCAAGAATCCTATTTTTGTTTTCTAGCTTTTTACTAAAAGAATTTAAAAGAATTAGATTAAATCTCTTATCTTTGCCTATATTAAACTTTTTTAAAAAAGTACTTGTGTTCGTAGGCTTGTCTGTACTCACCAAATCAACTTCTAACTCTTCTCTGGAATTTAGAGCGGAGGTTGTCTTGGTTAGATTATAAACATGAGTCCTGCCAGAAGATAGATTTATTCTTGATATTGTTAGAACTCTAATCATATTTTTATACTACTTTATCTCGTCACACACTTCAACATAAAGATATCTATTATTTTTTTCTAGTAAATCATAAAGTCTATCTACTAAATAAATCTTTTTAAAATAATCTATATCTGCCAATAGCCCACTCTCTTCCCTGTATTTAGATAAACGCCTTTCAAATTCTTCTTCATTTTTTATTCCAAATGAACGAATAAAATAATGAACAAAGTCAATTCCCCAAATCTTTCTTTCTCCATAATTCGTCCAGTCTATAAAGTAAGTAGTTCCTTTTACGTCACAAACATTCATGTAAGTAAGATCTCCATGGTTTTCTGCTTTTGAGGCAAACCCACCTAGTCCTCTCAGTTTTTTAATTAATTTAGAATAAATTTTATTATTTAGTTCAATTTCTTTAGTGGCAAAAATATCAGCAACAGAACTTATAGAAAGATCTTCTTTTTTTATAACGCTATCCTGATATAAATAAATTTTATCTAAATACTCTTTAGCATCCCTCTTTCCGATTGGACCATTTCCAACAAACTCTTCCATATAAATATCATAACCATTTTCTAAAGTGTCTGTAAAATAAGTTTCTGGAGTTTTTACTTTTGAAGAGTGGTCATTAGAGTTTTTTTGCGACCCAAATTCATTTGATAAAACAACATTATATTTTTTATCTCTAATAACTTTTATTATCCCCAATATTTGTTTTTTGTTTGTTACAAGAAAAAGAACTTTTGAATATGGAAAATCTTGAGCGTGACTAAATTTTGTAAGAAATATTTCATCTTTTTTAGAATCAAAACTTTCTAATGTTAAATTTTTTATTATGCTTTTTTTAATTTCATTAATCATAATTTATTTTTTTGCATAAATTAGATAACTAAAAAATAGATGACGACAAATCTTTACTCCAAAATCAAATTTAACGAGAAATGTCATAGTCTTTCCTTTTAATCCTTTATCTTTTGCAATTGTTTTAACAAAAAATCGAATAGCCGGAATATTATCAAAAGGCACTATATATTTTGGAAGATTGTATCCAGGAAGAGCAATGTAAATATCATAACGACTAAACCCCGCATCTTTTAATAATTTCTTATACCCCCAATAAGTATATGTATACGTTCTGTATGGATGCTTATTTCTTATTTTGGTAATCCAGTCAGCCAGAAATCTTGGGAAGTAAGAAGTAAATTTAAGTCCATTATGATCATAACCTTTTAAGTACGATGCCGACATTCTATTTTCTATTCCAATATAAACAGTTCCTTCTGGTTTTAAATATCCATGAAGTTTTTTTAGAACAGATATTTGGTCGTCTCTTGGATCTTTATGGTCATTAATTTCCCCTAACCATTCGACAACCCCATTTAACAAAATAGAATCAAATTGATTATCTTCAAAACTTAAGTTTTCAAAATCACTATGGTAAATATTTATATTTTCTATACCTTCGGCTTGAGCCCTATATGAAACAAACTGACATCTTTTTAGAGACTGATCAAAAGAATGAACTTCTCCAGCCCTGGCAGCAGCATTAAAAGTATGGATTCCAAGCCCACATCCACAATCCAGTACACTACTTTGATTATTTAAATCTAGATAAAACAAAAAGTCAGATCTCTCTCGTCCAAAAATAAAATCAAATCTATTTAATTTTTCGTCTATATATTCTTTTACAGAACTGTAATCAGAATTGGAAGCGATATCTAAAACATTATCCATTTCTGATTCTAAAAATTCTCCCCAATATTTATCATTATCAATTAGTGATATGACGTTGTTTTTGTATGATTTTTCCATTTATTTGTATCCAGAGTAGTTCAACTCAGAGTAATCTTATAACATCTAATCCGACCACATTCCAGCTTCTTACTATTTTGTACTTAAGTTAATTTCTTTCGCCCAAACACGAAAAGTTAATATGGCCCACAACATTGTAAAATTGTACCTTCTTTTTTGAACATGTTCTACTAACATTTTATTTATTTGCTCCCAATCAAATAAATGATCAGTGGGTTCATGATACCCTTCTTTAAATACCTCTTTTGCAAACTCCTCTATTTCTGGATACCTGAGCCATTTTGCTCCAGGAGAAAACCATCCTCTTTTTGGTTGGTTTAATAAATAATCAGGTAATCTATTTCGAAAAGCATCTTTTAAAATTATTTTTGTATTAAAAATATTGACCTTAAATTCTATTGGAATTCTTTTTGATAAATCTATAATTTTATTATCGAGAAACGGAACTCTGGCCTCCAGTCCATGCGCCATAGAAAGCCTATCGCTTCTTGCCAATGACTCTTCTACTAACCAAGTTTGCTGGTCAGCCTCCATACTGTTTTTTGCATCTACCTCTTTTTCTAAGTAAGTATCTTCAAAATCTTTTTTAAACTCGTTCCCGTCACGATAAGAGCTTCCCATGACTTCTTTTATGTCTTTTTCTTTTTGAAACATAAACCTCGCATATTGATCGATGGGACGTTTATCTTCAAATTTTTGTAAGTTTGGAATAATTTTATTAAAAATATTTCTAAATCCTTTTGGAATCTTCTTATAAACACTTCTTCGTACAGCCCACCTGTATCTTTCATATCCTCCAAAAAGCTCATCGCCTCCATCTCCTCCCAAAACAACATCGATTCCTTGTTTTTTGACCCTTTCAGCAAGAAGAAACATTGGAATAATAGTTGCATTTGAAATTGGCTCTCCAAGATGACCTATTGCTTTTTTGAAAGCTGGCAATACTTCATCTTTTTTAATTAGAAATCCTGTATGATTTGTCCCGTACCCCTGTGCTGTTTTTTCTGCCAAATCAAAATCTTTATTAAATTTTGATCTTTCTTCCTCTTCTGTTAAATCAAATCCAATAGAGAAAGTTTTTATTTTTTCTTTTACTTTAGAAACGGCATCCAAAATCACGCTAGAGTCAATTCCTCCAGACAAATAAATCCCAATTGGCTTATCAGAAATTAATTGTCGCTCCACAGCTTCATCAATATTTTTTTCTACTAAAGACTCTGCTTTCTTTTTATTTTTAATACTTTTTAAATTTTCTGATTTTTCTTTATAAAATCTACTTATCTCAAGCTTTCCATCTTTAAAAACTCCAACATGTCCAGGTAATAATTTATTTATTCCAGAAATCATACTCATCTCCCCAGGCACAAAAAGTAATCTCATATAAGCATCAAAGGCTTTTTTATTTAAACTGGGTTTAACGCCATATTCCAAAAGAGCTTTTATCTCTGACCCAAAAACAAATTCTTTATTAGATTTAGAATAGTAATAGTAAAGAGGTTTAATACCAGACCTGTCTCTGGCTACCACCAATTCTTTTTCTTTTGTGTCATATATCGCACAGGCAAATATTCCATTTAGTTTTTCAAAAATGTCTCTTCCCCATTTTTGATATCCGACTAATAAAACTTCTGTGTCCCCTTTTGTTTTGAACTCATAATCTTCATTATTTATAAGCTCAGATTTTAATTCTCCAAAATTATAAATTTCTCCATTAAAAGTAATTACATATCTACCATCTTCTGTTTTCATTGGCTGATTAGACAATGAACTAGTATCTATAATACTAAGCCTTACGTGTCCCAGAGAGACACCGTTGGCAACATACACTCCATCAACATCTGGACCACGATACTTAATACACTTATTTAGTGCTTCTATTTTTTCTTTATCTTCTCCTGTAAATCCTGTTATTCCACACATGTTTAGTTAATTAAATTAGATATTAAATTATACAGAAGAAAGATGATAAACAATATTCTTAATCAAATTATTTAGATCAGATCTTTTCTTAACTTCTTCTCCTAAATACTCCGCTATTTCTTTTCTTTTTTCTGAATTAGAAAGTAAGTTGATTATTTTATCTGCACATTCTCTTGGAGAACTTTCTGAAAAGATTAAATCGTTAGCAAATACTCCAAAGTAATCTCTAAAAGCTTCGTTTGATAAAACAACAGGGCAATTTGCCGCCATAGATTCAAGAACTACTTTGTCCATTCCTCCGGTCGGACAAAGATTTATAGATAAATCATTTCTAGCAAATATAGCAGGTAATTCTTTATTTGGAATAGAGCCATGAAAAATTATATTCCTAGAGAGATTTTTATTTTTTACTAAATCTAACAATCCTTCTTTATATTTAATATCTTCTTCTGTTACTGCGTCCCCGATTATATTAACTTTTAAGTTCCAATCTGGTTTTTCTTCCAAAATTATTTCTAGTGCATGAATAAAAGTATCTAGATTTTTTATTTTAGTGATTCTTCCCACTGTTACTAATTCAAAATCTTTCTGATTATCTATAATTTCTTCTTTTTTCTCTAAATCCTTGAATTGGTCGAGATCAACAGATTGCCCTAGATATTTAATTTTGTCACTTACAATTCTGAAACTTTCTTTTGTTGCAGTAAATACGACATCAGCAAAAAAATGTGCCAACCTTAGTTTTGCATCTACTTTCCTATGAACATACCAAAGAGATATTTTTTTATTAAAAATTTTAAAAATGGGTGCTCCTAATATTACATACCAGGGACTCATATGAGCAAAAACATAATCAAAGTTTTTTAAATTCTTAAATATAAACTTATAGTAATTAAAGATATATTTAATTTTTGATTTTCCAGACTCTTTTCCCAAAGAAAAGACTTTTACATTTTCAGGAAAATCACACTCCCCTTTCTCAAGACAAATTACAGTTAAACTTTCTACATGTTTTGAAAACTCAATAATCCAGCCATGAAAAAAACCAAGAATAGGATCATTTTTATTTACTTTTTGTGTAATTATTAAAAGTTTCATTTATTTAAAGATTTAAACTCTCTTTATATTTTCTTAAATATTCCTCTTTTGAAATAGAGTTCTGAAAAGCTTTACTCTTTGCAATTGAACTTAATTCCCTACTCAGCACTTCATCTTCAAACAACTTTTCTATATTTCTAGAAATGCCTTCTTTACTTAATTCTGTAACCAATAAAGATTCATTATCTTTTAAAATATCTCCAACTAATCCAACGTCACTAGAAATAATAGGTAGACCAGAAAGCGCCGCCTCAAAAAGAGCCAATCCAAATCCTTCGTATTCTGATGTTTGAATATAGATTTCTGCACCTGCATAATATTCTTCAATATTAGATACACTTCCTACAAAAATAACATTTTTAGAAATTCCTAATTTTTCAGCTTTTGAAATTAAGCTTTCTTTTAGATTTCCGTCTCCTACTATAATCAACCCAGTATTTGGAAACTTTTTTAAGACTTCACTAAAAGCATCTATTAATAAATCAACTTTTTTTTCTGACTCTAATCTTGAGACTGTTAAAATAGTTTTATCAAATTCAGTAAATTTATTCGCCTTAGTTGTGTTAAGAAATTTATCAGCTTCTACAAATATGGGCAGAACCTTTATTTCTAAACCTTTCTTTAAATCAAAAACTTCTAGACTTCTTTTAATCCTTTCAGAGACCACCCTAATACCATCAGCTTTAGGTAAAATACTTTTTGCAATATCTACTCTAATTTTATTTAAGAAAGAATGCTTTACAAAATTCTCATTTAAGAAATCAGTATGAATTTGAACATGAAGCTTCGCATTAAAAATCTTAGAAAGCTTTTGTCCTGCTAAGCCAGTTTCGAATGGATCTTGAGTTGTTACTATATCTATCTTATTACCACTCATTTTCTTTCCTATTTTTATAGCATTTCTAATATAAGTAAGCTTACTGAAAGAATTTGTTGAATAAATAGTAGTATTATCGCTAATTTTTTCGGTAGCATGTTTGACTTTATTTTTAGCAAAAATAATAATATCTAAATCATCAAATAATTTCCCATATTCAATCATCCGAACTCTTACAGCGCTGTCTTTTTTAAATATATTACGATCTGTGGAAATCATTAGTACATTCATATTGGATATCTTAGCATTTTTATAAACATAAAAAATAACCCCCGGCTTGCCAAGCAAACCGAGGGTCAAAGTGTCTAAGTGCCAAAGGGTCAAAAAGATCCTAAGGCACCAAGTTTCAAGAATTTCGAGCAAACACGCGGCTACCAGCATACCAGCCAATCGGACTCTCGACAGAGCTGGCAAACACGTTCCAGCCATCGCCGGACCAGCGCACGCTCACAGCACGCAGGACACCGCTCTTGTTTTTGATCAAGAGAAGATAGATTTTATCCTCCAATATCTTGCCATTTTTCAATGCAGTAGCAAGCTCTTGAAGTGAGTTAGCCGACTTTTCTTCTCCACCGAGTTCATCTCGAATTGTAGTTCCACGGGCATCTTTAGTAAGCTCTGAGATATGCAATTTTGTAGTTGTAAGTGGATCCTCCACCATGCCTCCAAAGTTCTCCTTGAACTCTGGACTGACGTAGGAAAACAAGTCTCCTTTCTTAAAAAAGTCGTCAACTACAAACGGTTTCCCGCTGAGTTGGATGTCTATGGTTCTGATGAAGTTGAGGATTTTGGTCCTGACGGTTTCAACAGTCGGACACAAAAATTCGGCAAGAGCTTGTTTCAATGAAGACTGATTGTTTTCCCATCCAGAAGAAGTATTTTGATTGATTTCTCCTGGACGAGGAAGTTGTTTTAGTACTGCTGCCTGGAAGTTGATATACCAACC
>Ga0136555_1000239_pt1 | contig 22717 bp, 24 predicted proteins | sample AntRauTorckE5432_FD_104927 | JGI IMG/M metagenome (GOLD analysis project Ga0136555, IMG submission 104927) | Saline lake microbial communities from Rauer Islands, Antarctica - Metagenome Torckler E5 #432 | ecosystem: Environmental > Aquatic > Non-marine Saline and Alkaline > Saline | place...
CGTCCCTCGCACCACTCCTTTATCATCAACCGATACGCTGTCATATCGAGGGTCGCTACTGTACTTTTCCATCGTAGCATGAGCATCGGATGAAATATATACGAACTTACTGTAGTTGCTGTCATTGATGAGTTGCAGTACACGTTCTGGGTTGTGCCCCAATCGATATAGCATTCCGGCAACGACTACCAAGAGATCGCCGCACGCATCAACAACTTCCCGGCGATTGTTCATATCGAATCCATCCTCCATCAGTTCCCGGTACTCTTCCTGGATGAATGACTTCTGATCCAATATTTCGGAATCAGTAATCTCCCGATACTTTTTTTCTACTCCAGCTCGCTCATTCCACTGTGCCACTCGTTCAAGTTCTGTAAGCATATTAAGCCCTCCATTTAGCTTTGCCGTCTTTACTCTTCTTCATCGTTATGATCGTTCTTTTTCCGTTGGGGTACGTGACGATAAGACTATGACTCCACGAGCCCCCGCCTACATTATACCCCATCGACAACTTACCCATAACCCCAGCATAATACACTCCATCTTTAATGGTCGCTGAGTGACAATGCCCGACATTGTATCGACTTCCCATTCGACGAAACACGCCAACCCCACCACGACTTCCGTTTGCGCCGTTATGTCCATGTTGCCCGCACTCGATTCCCTCGCCGTCTCGATCGCATATTCGAAACGATTCGTCCGTTTTCAGAAATCTGACATGTTGCAAGTGTTCGGCATTCCGTTTGACCGCCCATTCGAAAATCGAGAAATCATCCTCTCCACGTTCAATCGCTTTGTATTTTTTCAACTGGCATTCAAGAAAGAAAATCGCGTTCTCTGGGTCAATTTTATAGTCCGCAGTTTTCAACCATTTTTCCAAAGCTAAATCGTGGTTTGACTCGACAATGATGATCTCACTAAAATCACGCGTCATTGAACTTATAGTACCAATCACGTCAAAGATGTTGCCCTTGACCGAATCCTCTCCCCGTATATGTTTTTCAAATCGGAAATATGGATCACCGATGTTATGATGATTCCGGCTGGTGAAATCCAACACATCATGCACGAATTGATACTTCGGTTTTAACTTATCCAGGATCGTGGTCTCTCCGGAAAAGCAGGCTTCATATACGGCATGATCCTTTTTCTCTGAGTGGAGATCCCCCCAATTAATTGCTTCTACGTAGGCGCAATCAGTTATCTCCTTCGGAGTATAGTACCGGTTGAGATCATAAAAGCACCCGGTATCCGAATCAGCACTCAACTGCCTGGCGAACCAATCGCCTTCTTCATCGATCTCAACATAAACAGCCCCATATATGTGATGGAATTCTGCTTTCTGTCCTGCTTTTTTCTGGATGTAGTTCCGTTGCGTAACGGCTCCGGTAGTGTACATAATTTTAACATCACTCGATTTATGATTAGGTATCGATTCGAGCTGCATTTTAGCATGAGGGACAATACCGGAAGCCCCTCCCGTGTAACTATGGAGGCCACTCAATGGATCGACTGCGGTTGGCAGGATGTTCAGCTCCCCGCAAAATACAAGATCCTCGCATATCTCTATTGGTTCGTTGACAATGTACTGTTTGATTGTAGGATCGAACCACAGATCATCATCGCTCTTCACTTGATTCTGGAATCCGTGCTTGTTATAAGTGAACGTGCTGACAATGATTTGTGCGTCATTGTGCTTAGCAAAGTTCTCGATGCTCTTCATGAAATCGCGATGAACGTGGGTGTTGTTCTGTGCAGCCAGAAATATGAACTTTTTACCATCGATCTTCTTGCGTTTTCTCTCGGGTGGTGAGATCTGGCCGGACGCAATTGGCTTGCTGTCCTCGTCATAATCGTCCCAGAATTCCTTGTAGCTGCGTTTGTTCATGAACTTCCGGATGGTGGTTTCATTACAGCCCATTACATCCGCAACATCTATAACTGAAACTCCCTGAGTTTCTATCATTGAGATGATGCTGAACATATCATGAGTCGTGAACTTTCGATTCTCTCGATAAGTCGGCGTTCCTTTTCGCTTACGCATATTACGGACTGCTGATCGTACCGACTCATACGATCGCCCTGTTGTATCTGCCATCGCGGCATTGGTGGTTCCCTGCTTTTTTAGTTCGGCTATCTCTTTTTGATAGTCCGAGTTCGCAAATGGTGTCAAGTCTTCCAAAGGATTTCCCCCTTATTTCAATATCGTGATGTGCTTCGATGCGCGAGTCACGGCTGTATATCTGAATTTTTTCTGATTCAAAAAGAACGAAACATTTTCGTCCAGGAACAGTACATTCTCAATGGAAGATCCCTGAACCTTATGGCAGGATATTCCGTAACCAAAAGTAAAGTCGCACAGTTCCCTGTCTGATTTATTGTCTTCTATTCGATGCTCACTTGAGAACATCTCATCATCAACATCAACCGTGATAGTGTACTTACTAATACCTTCCATCTTTTTGATCGAGTATTTGTGACAGTTCTTCTTTGATGACTTATATACACCAACCACTTCGAATAGCTCGCCGTTATTGATGTTCTGGTTCGACTTCACCGTGTTCTTAAGACAAATTAGCTTCTCTCCTACCCCCGGAATCTCGTCATTGTACCCCATCGCAAAACGAACATGGCTGTTGATTTTTTTGCGGGTCTTGTTGGTGCCGCAGATAATGGCATCAAATTCCCGACAATGATTTCGAATAAACCCCGTGAATGCTGTAGACAGTTTTCCGAACTTTATGGTGTCGCCTGGGACAACTCCATTGGGTAGTGCTAAGAGGTTATTCTCGCGGATGTTCTTAGCCAGGTAATCGATCGGCGAATCCTCAGCCGTTCGCAGTATGTCGGATAAGAAAAATCCTCCCCACGATTCAGCAACGGGCATACTGAATACGTTTTCATCATTGATAGCTTCAAGCTGCTCATCGTCTCCCACAAAAATCACTGGGGTATTCAGAGTCAGGAACGACTCTATCAAACTCCAGGGCATCATCCCCGCTTCCTCGACGAGTAAGAACCCCCCAACAGCTTCATACACTGCTGAAAGAGATCGTTTGGCAAAGTACTTGAGGTTACCTTTCTCGTCCAGCACAGGCTCCATGAGAAGCGCATGGGCGGTGCCTGTGTTAGGAACCCCATTACCGGCAAGGTGGGAAGCTGCTCTACCTGTGAAGGTGATGACTTTCCCATAGATTCCGGAAGCTGACAAATCAGTGATTAGTTTCTCGATGACTTTGGATTTACCGGTACCCGCATGTCCGGAAAGTACAAATCCGTTTTGATTGTAGGTTTTGGTACTCGTTATATTCGAGTTCAATCGACTGAAGTTGTACATCTGAATCAGGTTCATACAGTATGCATAGCCTTCCGTTTGTGGTTCGGTTAATCGCATCTTTACTCCTTCGACGTATATTTGAGTAAAGATACCATGATCAGTAGGATATTACAACAAAAAAGCCGCATAATGCGGCTTTTTAACTTACTTGGCGGGGTTTTTCTTCGGACGACCGGGGCGACGGCGTGGTTTCTCGGAAACCGGTGTGGTTGGCGGCTTCTTAGCTACCTCATCGGCCTTGGTCAAATCCACCCCCGTAGGTTCTGCCGTTGGCGTATTTACATGACCTTCCGGGCTGATGGGTTCCGCCGGTTGGTCAGCAAGATATACCGATGGCTTAGTCGCTTTGACTTCGTGCTTACGGGCAGTCTTGATAACCTCTCGATACAAATTGAGCCCGAGAACTCCATTGTCGAATCGGTGGGTCTTCATGGCTTCCAGTAGGTCAACATCAGTATCTTTTGTCAGTTGTTTCATACGATCGTAATCGACCCGATCGATGTGATGTAGTGAAATGTACACAAAATGCTGATCCGTTTCTCGAAGAACGAATACGTGCTTTTGTTTACCGTCTACAGTGATTATCTTTTTCAATTGCGACCTCCTTTAAGGCGTTGGCTGCTTGTATTTATCATCGAAAACATACTCGGATTTTAGTGCCGATGTATACTCGCCATCCATGAATTTTTCGATGTTGGCTTTGAAGTGGTGATCCCTGGCAAACTCAAGCGCGATCTTGTTGTTGAAATTCATCTGCGTGGGTCGATTGAGCTCATCAACAATGCGTTCTCGGATGTTAACCGGTTGCTTGCGTAGATCGATCAGGTTCTGATTGAGATCATAACCCTTACCTACCTTATCTCCCGATTTAAGAATCGTTTCCATGAAATCAGTATAAGACTCGGGAGTCGAAAACGCTTCATGAATTACAGTCTCACGTACTCGCGGATAGCAACTGAAAATATTATCGTTTTTGTCCCCTCGCACACACTTAAGGAACAGATCATACTCTGGGTCATCGCTCACCCGGAACTTCTTCTGGGAGGGTGAGTAGAGAGTGGTCTTCGGGTTGCCGAGAAGCTGAACGAAATCCTTATCCGACGATATAATCACATTCTCACAATCGATCGTGTTTTCTTGGACAGCCACTCCGATAATGTCATCTGCTTCGGTGAAGGAGACTTTAGCCGTCTTGATGTTGGTGACGGTATCGAAGAATTCCTTAGTCATATCAACAGCATCTCGTACTACTTCGTGATAGATATCATCATGCCCACGATTCTTATAGTCAGCATAAATGGTTTTACGCCAGACGTTCGAAGAATCATAGGTACATAGGATCCCGGTTCCCTGGTTCTCTTTGTACATATTACAGACCAGATCAATCATACACATTGCAATGTATTCGGTCGCATAGGCTTCAACTTTCTTCGGCTCCAGCTTGGAAGCGTGCCGGATGATCCATGCGATATTGTTCATGTCGATTATGATGTTCTTATTCATCGTCGGGTTCCTCCAGTTCTTCTGAAAAGGCATCAATCATGTTAACCATAAAGTCTGTTGATGCTGCGGCCAGAGCTAACTGGACTGCAAATGAATCGTCTACTTTATTGGAAGCAAGCCAGCCTCGCTCGACCAGCTTGTTAACCCCGTCACGATCCTTCACATAACCGACAGGCGAAACCGTCTCCATGTCATCATGAAACTCCAGGACGAAAAACGTCTTTTCTTTAGAAATCGATTTTAATTTGTGATCTTCAAATTCATCGAACAGTCGTTGGTAATCGGCTTTGATGTCCTCCGATTCCATAATAGCAGTCGCATATTCTTGTTGTAGTTCCACATGTTCGTGGAGCAGCGAATCATACGTTGATTTTCGTACTAACATACATTACCCCTCTTTACGGTATTTATTCTAGCAATTGTATGGAATTTGTCAAGGTATATTTTATACTCCCGGAGTCGTGAAGCTGCCAGAACCCGTGGTTGATCATGTTCTGGCGCTCGGTGAGTGCCGGGTCATAGTTTTCCAGCTTACTGGCCAGTTTGTGTTTCATGAACTGCTCTCTACGATATCGCTTATCCTTTTTCACATACCACATGCCAGGTACGGTTACATGCGAAAACTCGAACCCAGTCTTCTCGTAGATGTCTCCGTGACTATAGTCAAGTGACGCGAAGGTGTACATGGATGTCCAAATATTGTTCTTCTTAAAGTGCTTGAGCAACTTACTGAAACCACCAGATACATGTACCGATGAAGCGAATCTGACAATCTCCCACACGTCATCGTCATGACGTTTCATCGACATAACAGCAACCAGCTCTTCCTGATAGTAAAGCCCTAAATGGCGGGTTGCTCCAACAAATCCCTGGACATGATTCTGTTCATATATTGGCCTGGCCAGTCGTCGGTCGATCTCTCGGACGACTGTCTTCCGAGCACCTATGGATCTGCTTTTTCCAATCTTACTCTTCAGCTTTTTCTGAATGATTTCTCTGTTGTCATTCCAATCATCTTCCCAAACGTGGATAACCAGAATCCCCCGGTCTTTGAAGAACAGAGACTTATCCTGGTGGTAATGTCTCTTTTTGAACATGGAGCCATGCCAATACAGTCCGTTGTACTCGATGCCGATATTCAGTTCTGGTATGAAAATATCCAGTTCCTTGTTATCCACCCGGTATTGCCGCAAGATCTCACCGTCGTAGATGGAAGCGACGTAGCTTGCAAGCGAGTTCTCGGCGACTGAAGCAAACTTAAACGTCATATCGATGCCGTGGTCATTCATTCTTCGACTTAGTGTCGCTCTACTGACACCCACTACATCAGATACACTATCCAGAGTCTCATACTGATCGTATAGCGTTTGTAGCGTATCTTTGTCCGATAGTATGGCCTCTATGTCAGGAGGCAGTACGGACGTTTTGAAGAGGGCTCCGTCGCGTTGTATACGCTCAGCACGAACGGCGGGTATTTGTATGGGGTTAGACACCCCGTATCGTCGGTTGAAGGTATCTGTGCGTCTTTGTTTGGTCTGTTCCGATACTTCGGGTAATGCTGCTTTAAATTCGTCTGTCTGAAACAACCACAGTCCGTCGCGATGGTTCTCATTGTGATCTTTCATGATGGCGGTGAACTCGGAAGACTGTGAGAAGTTGGGTACCCCATAGTTTGCTTCACACGTCGATGACTTTTTCCTTTTAACGGATTCTGCCTGGGACACATTATCCACCCCCAGACGCTCAAGCACTGTTTGTTTGGTTTTTTCGTATCTAAGGGACCAATCAACCGACTTGGCCGACTCTCTTATCTTACTTTTGATATCGTGCGACTGTGCAGCATACTCGGTCCCGTAGCGATCAATCGAGGTTGCTTTGGCCTTGTTGGCCGATGCCTGTTTAATGTGCGCGTCAGAACAGCCAGAAGCCATCCCCCTCTTCTTGAACTTTACCGGATGACCGCACCAGCATTTCGGAATTGAATGTATGCTGTCGTATCCTTGTTTTATAACATGAGTTCTATCACTTAAACGAATATCATAATCAGGGTACCATTCATCCAGAAATTGAGTACACGCAACCACATCATCAACCACGCCCAGCTTATTCAATGCAGCCGGAGTGCAGGTTAGCGATTTCAGTATATTGGCCAATTCGTCGAATGTTTTCAAGATGATCACCTTCGTATGTTTGCTTTACAATTGTACAGTACCCGAAACTTTTTGTACAGGCACAAAAAAACCCGGCGAGCCGGGTTTAGAGTAGAACCGATGGTATCTTCAGTTTATTAAGACGTGAAGCCCAGTGTCAGATTGGCAACAGTCGCACGACCAAAGAAGTCGGGGCTGTGAGCCAGATCCGTGGTGGGATCGGTGAAGTCGGTCAGCGCGTAACGAGTACGGATACCCATGCGCTTATCGAACGTTTCTGGGTTGACGATCAGACCAGAGCTTGCGAGACCGATATACGGGCTGTAGATCAAACCAGTATCCTGATCGGATGACTTGTGACCCAACAGGTAGTAATCAGACTCAGAAGCATTGTCCACATAAACCGGCAGACCGTTGTAAGTACCAACCATCGCAGAGGCAGAGACGTTGTAACCATGCTCCTGGTTAGGCATATAACCGGAGTTGGACGCGTTCTTCAAACCAACGATAATGCGCGGAGAAGCAACAATCCATGATGCACCGCCGATTTTGGTCTTACGAGAGATCTCAGCAGAGATTTCATCGATGCTGATAGTCATAGCAGAAAGTTTCTCACCTGCGTAACGACCATCTACATTAGCAAAATCAAGAGCTCGAACGGTACCAGCCAAACCTTTCATACGAGTCAGGACTTCAACGTCCATGTCGCGACGAACCTGATCCGACAGAGTTGCGATCATTTCACTTTCCATGGACAGATTGTCCAGAGAATCGGCATCATCTTCAGCTTCCAGTGAGTAAGCAGCACTCAGCTTACGGTTAACTGTTTCTACCTGCTTCATGATGACTTCCAGCTTCATGGGGTTACCACGATCGCCTTCCAAGTTCACTGTTTGGTCAAACGGATCCATAGCATCAACGGAATCATAATTGTCGGTACTGTTAATCAATGAGTACTTGTCGTAAACATTCTGGGCAGAAGCTTCATCACCAGCAGTAACAAGGTTAGAACCACCGGCAGTGTCGAGGACACTGCGGCTGTATTCTTTCTTGATAGTACGGATGTTGCCGCGAGGACCGTCCAGCGGTTGCAGACCACACAATTCAACTGCGAACAATGAAGGCATTACCCGACGCATCAACGGCATGAACAAACGGTCATAACGTGTGATGTCAGAAGTGGTAGTGGAGCCGGTTGAGGTTGACTCGCCAAACAACTGAACCTGTTCAGCCATTGCACCCTGGGTGCCGTTAACTTTATGGCCTTGATCCATCATCTGTTCTAGGAAAACACGCTTACGGCCTTTTACGCCATCAAGCAAGTCTCCTTTCATTTCTTCAAAATTTTCATAATCAGACATTTTATTAAACTCCTAGTTTCTTATTGTTATTTATCAAACTCTTTTTTAAAAACGAGTTATCAGTCTTCTAAACCCGCAGCCAGACGTGCCTGGAACCGACGATTGATCTCTTTTTTGCTCGTGTACTTGTTTTCAGAAATAATAACAGCGCCTTCTTCCAGCATTGTATTTTTGGATTTGGCTTTTTTAGCTTCTTCCAATGACTTATCATCAACATCATCACTGTTGGACATGGATTCCATAATTTTCTCAAACTTGGAGTCCAGGTTGTCTGTGTCAGTGTCTTCCAACATGGTAGATACAACACCTTTCTTTGCTTCAGTTACACTTTCCAGGATTTCTTTCAATTTCAAATCCCGCTTGAGACCGTCGATAGTTTTTTCTTGTTCAGCCATTTGGTTTTTGATTCCCTGAACTGATTTCAGATCAGACTCATCAACCATACCCTGCTCCAAGATTTCTGCTTTAAATGATTCGAAGATCTTACGACCCATCTCATTCTTACGAGCTTCATCAATAGAATCACGAAGTTCATCCATCTCTGCTTTTACTTTTTCTTCGATTGCTGCATCCATTTTACTAGAAGCGGACTCATAGAATTTTTCTTTGAACGCTACCAGCTTCTCAGCATACGTCTCTTCCAAAGTACGAGAATTCACTATTTCTTCTTTCAGATCAACGATTTCGGCATCAACGGCTTCGCGGATAATACTGACCATTTCTGTTGCAAATTGATCGCGAGCTTCGGAAAGCTTTTCTGCGAACTTCAGTTCTTCGGCTTCGCGCAAAGAGTCTAGCTCGGTGCTAACGGCAGCATCAAATGCTTCCTGTACCATTGCCTTGCTCTCTTCGTTGAGGACTGAGCTCTCAAATAGGTCTTTCAATTTTTTAGTGGACATGTTGTTAAACTCCTAATTTCATGGTTTTATTTAGTCTTGATCGACTCAATGAATCGCTTTAGTTCTTTCTGAAAGTACTTTTGGGCTTGGACATCATGTATAACAGCTTCCGCCAGATCACCAATCAGTTCACCCCGCTTATACAGTTGAATAGACTCCATCACCGTTTCGGGGTAAGCAGAGTGAGCAGATGGCCCCCATACAGCATCGACCGTGGCCATATGAAAGTCAGATATCCGACCAGAAGATTCATCCATCTTACCGGATCCCCTAGTAGATACGCCCAACCCCACATCACTCATCAGCAGCCCTTCCAAAATCTTACCGGAAGGTGTATGTACCAATACCTCAGATTTACCGAAAGCTTTATCTCCCTCCATCCACATCTCAACGATCTTGTGTGAAGCTCGTTCGATGTCTACTTCGAGTCGGGATGGAACGGGATGACCATTCTCGCCCAATACATAATGTCCTTGAGCAGCCGCAGTATTGATACGGTCCACTTCTCGTAGCATCTCAGCTCGATCATAGATCCGACCATTTTTGTTTTTGTTCTCGGACTCAGCAAACACGCCTTTCAGATACAGCTTCTTCGGTTTGCCTCCGGCAGCTTCTTCGACCAGAGCACCGACCTCATAAGAGGTATCTTCATAAAAAATCATTTTTCATTACCTCACAATTGCCGTAAACCGGCTTACATCTCCACCCAGGCGATTTGCATCATTGGATGTCTTAAACCCCAGATCTTTAACATCGGCGGTAATCCCGTTGGCATCTGGATTCTTACGTAGGAATGATCGCAGTTCACGCTCATCGCTATTATCGAGACCACTATAGTCGCCGTTAATGAGCGCACCTGCCCAGTGACTAGGCAGGTCGAAGGTAGTTGTTTTTACCCGAGCTTCGCTCATTTCACTGTCGCTTTTCCAGTTCTTATCGATGTAGTCGTAGAATTCCTTTTCCTTATCGCCGGATAGCTCGTCTGGTTCTTTGACTTTGAATTTCTTCAATGCTTTATTGAAGAACTTCTCATAAGCGGCGTCATCGCCGCTCTTGGCCTCACTCAGACTCTTTTTTTTTACGTCTTCATCATCATCGTCATCGTCATCATCGTCTTTCTTGTCATCATCGTCATCATCGTCATCATCGTCTTCGTCGTCTTCGTCATCATCGTCTTTCTTGTCGAATGCGACTTCATCGATAGCATCACGGGTGACTGCTCGGATCTCATCAAGCATTTCTTCGCGACTTTTACCAAAAATATCTTCAAATTCCATGGGTATTCTCCTAGTTTCTATTGTTATTTATCAGTTAAGCGATCAAAATCTAGCTTGATCCGGATCAACTTCTGGTAATCCGTAGTCCTTACCAAGTCTGCCATCACCGTACACGACATTATCTACAGCAAACTGTGGTATTATTTTGATCTGCTCGTCATCCAGACCTTTCTCTCTCAATGTCATGATCTCATTTTCAATCAATGCATCTTCGTCCATGTTAAGGAATTGCTTCATCGCATACTTCTTTGACATACCTGGAGCTTGTGTCGTAGAGTTGAACACGTTCAGCAAGCTTTGGTTCAGTTCGATTTCCCGATATAAGGTGAATGAGTGAGCTTCTTTTAGAAAGAAATCCACTTTCTCGACTGGAATAGCAACGCCCCTGGCTTCAGCAAAATCTAAGAAGTGCTGATATAACGGTTTAGCAATACGTTGTTGGATCCGTTTTATGTATCCCATGTAGCGCATTTCTACCTGGTAGACTTGGCCAACCCGCATATCACTATAAGAGTCCCGATCATTCTGATCGTTGTGAGTCTCTACCATTGAGGGAGGAACACGCAGACCTTTTGCCAGTTTACGGGCCATATAGGTCACATCGCCCAGCTCACCAATACCCTGGCCACCTTGGAGAGTCTCTATTCGCGAGCTTCGACCGGTGGATGTTACTGGTAAAAAGAAATCTTCGGTTGTTGATTGTGGATCAAACTCAGTACTGACTTCGCCGTTTTTTACGACTTGTTTTTGTCTGAGTTTCATCATGTAACGTTTCATGATCTGTTCTTGCTTGTGGGCTGGTTGCCTACCAACGTCGATATAAAAGACCCGACGTTCCGGAGCACGAACCACTCGATAGATAACCACGGCATCTTCAAGCAACTGCATCTTTGCCCATACCGGGTAGATACGTTCCAGGATGCTTTCGCCGAAAGGTCCAACTCCGATCTTTAGAACCAACAATTCGTTGACGGATACTGGACGGATACTTTGTCCTTCCTTTCCGCCGCCACGAGTGGCTTTGTTAGTGTGGGCCACTTTGTAGTTCTCTGATATATCAGCGTAGGGTGCGTCAAAATCGATCAGGTAGTGGGTTACTTCGGTTTCATCTTCCCCACTGAGGACGTATCCGACCGCTTGTTCCTGTCGTAGCTTCTTGATGGATCCATCTTTCTTCTTCATGAAGATAAGGAATCCATACTTCACCACTTCGCGGATATGGTAATAGAGCTCGGTATCAAGTCCGGTCCGTAATTCCCATGTGTCCTTGATGTAACCCATGGCTTTAACCATACCTTTCAGCAAGAAGGTTCCCTCTTTAGCGGTTGCTTCAAAAGCAGAATCATTGGTTACATTGGAAAAGGACGAATCTTCTGCGATCGTATCCAGGGCACGGGCGATCTCGACCGAAGCCATGTCCATTTTATTATAACGGAACATTTTGGTACGGCGATCACCTTCTGTTGATATGTATTTGTTATACCACTGCGAACTCGCCATTTGACTGTTGTCGCCATTTTTTGCCGAGAAGTCATAGCCCTGACCCAGCTTAATCGGATTCCAGTGGTATTCGTTCAAAAGTTTGTCGGACATCGATAGCCTCTTTAGGATAAATAGAACGTAACTATTTAGGAGTATCGAATGCCCATACTTTCCAGCAATGTATCGAAAGACGCAGCAGAGCTTTATACTGGGTATGATAAACAGGATGTTGGTCTCGGTTTGCTTAATCCGTCGATCTATAAAACACCGGGATATGACAAGAAAAAGATCCAGAAGTTGATGATCGGGGCATTATCAACCATTACATACGCTGGGCGGGAACACGATCCTATGCCACTGGCTCTACCATTTTTCTATGAGAGCGCATATGCGACCGTGCTTAGTTATAATCTGCATTACCTTCCAGTCCAATATCGCCAAGCTATGCTCAAGTTCATCCTGGACGGTAATGCACAACGGATCAAATCAAACTTACCGATGATGATCGATTACACTGCACTAAAACGAGCTATCCCCATCTCACAGTACATCGTTCGGCGATACAAGGTAGTGGGTGTTAACGTTATAGAGACCCATCCCCTGATCGAGTACCCTGATGTAATTAAGGATATCGGGAGATGGTCCAATCACTATAAAGAGTTCCAGAAGAACCGGAACGCATGATCCTCAGTCGGTTCCGGATCCGAAGACGAATCGGTCAATTTCTTCCTCACTGTAATAGCCGGTTATTTCCTGGGACGCTTCGATCATCGGAAAATACTGATTAAACTGGTAGGAAAGCTCGTTCATTGTGGTGTCGTCGTCCTTACCATTGTAGTCGTAACATAACACGAATGTTTTGTCTGCTTCCTCTTCGTCCACTTCGAACCATTTGGTAATTTCATCGAATATCTTATTGACCATGTTGGATTCGTATCCAACCAATAAAGACTTTCGGCCCTCTTCTTCCAGGGTGTACATCATGAAGTTGCTTATGACAATGGGTCCAGGTAGTACCGGTTTTAGCTCTTGAGCAAACTCGGACGTAGCAATAACCAAAGCCATGTATTGTTTCTCGATAATCGTCTCTATCTCAAAATCCTGACAGAAGTTCGCCATCGTCTCTTTGTAAGCCGAATCGATCTCTGCTCCAAAAATAATTCCCAGAGGTAATTGATCTTGTGCCATTTTACTGTAACTCCGAAGTTGTGATTGATCTGGTGACTTCTTATTTATCTTTGTTTCGCCAATAGCATACAACGTACAATCGAATTTGCCATCACCGGTCTTCCCTGTCTTTACGATTATTCCCCTGTTCTTAAGTTCCTTCAAGGCCAGTAGAACCGAAGTACCTGATATCCCCGACCATGCAGCCGAGAATCTTTTAGAGAATGGGGCTGACCCACTATAGCCGCACCATAACCGCCGAATGTCATTCAGATAGTAGAACGACTTCATCGTTTTTGCATACAATGGACTGAGCCCATCCAGCCCATCCGGAGTATCTGTCTGATCGATCATGATAACACCGCTCTCATGCATCAACCTAAGCCCCCACGCAGTGAACTCCGGTTGTCCTACGGTCTTTACGTGATATGAGCTACCCTGAGCATCACTGTATCTTTGATGGATCAGTAAGCGAACCAGATTGTAATCGAGATGTTGTGCGGCGTCATCAAAGAAGTTTGAGAAGTCCCTGATGATGATATGGTTGCCAGATTCGGCCCACCGAGCTCCCATTGAGGGTTTTTTGTCTTCGTGGTCTCTTAACAATGATTTGAAAGTTACCGATTTCTCTATGGTAGGTAGCGGGATCCCCAGGTAAGTGGCCATCCTTCTTTGGTTGTCCGGGTGGTAGAAGAGGTGATTAAAATCCCCCTTCTCTAATCCGCCGGGTGGAATATAGTAAGCACCATCCACCATCTCCCAGTTCTTTTTTTCAGTCTCAACTGGAGTCTCATTGCAACGATACATCGTTTTGTCGCGTTCTGTTTTCTGACGCAGATACTCCTTGTTATCCGCATCCGATATATCACCCGCGCCGGGTTTTTTCTCTGCACTATCAAAGGAAGTCTTTAGTCGAGATGATTGTTCTGAATCGAGCATAGATTTAACCACTCGACAATCACAGCTCAGCGATTCGAATACCTTTGAGAAGTCACCCACATTGGATTCACAGAGATTCGATATCAATGACGGCACACTGGGTAGCCCACCAATCGAGCCAATAAAAGCATCGATATCGTCGATCGTGTAATTTTTTCCATCCGGGAGAATCGTATAACCCCCGGTACCCAGTACATCAACACCACCAAGAATCTTTATTCGACGACTGATATCACTGGATTTGAAATACAGATGAGCACCACCTGACCCGGTAGTGACCTCGAATGGGCTGTTCACCCCGAACTGAGTGGTCATTACATGAAACCACCCGATAGCGCGGGGATCTTTAACAAAATCAAAATCGATGACCGTAAACTGACCACTACACCCGGCACCAATAAGAGCGGTAGGATTCTTATCCCACCATTTGGCGATTTTCTTTTTATCAGTGGATGCTGCCAGGTGTCCCGTTTGAGTCAGCGGGGCTTTCGTGTCCAATCGACAAGGGAATACCGATACTCCCGCAGAAGCATAGGCTATGGCTAGTTCTTTTTGTGTCATCGTTACCCTCGTCTAATCGTCCATCATAGTACACTATCCATCTTGCAAAGCCAATAGGCATCGCAAAAATCATTAAGACTTGCCTTCTTATAGGTTCGCAGAAACACCAATTTAAGATACTCCGGGGTGGCATCCATAACCGATGCCTTGTCTGCGTTCCCCTTGCCGGTTGCGAACTTTTTCAGAGAGGTAGGTGCTATAACCCCAGGGTTCGTGTCTAAACGGTTGATGATGGCGTCGATCATCATGTACTGAAGCCCCGCCAAGTCCCTGGTAACGTTCCCTCTGGCCCCAAAGCCGATCCCTTCGATGTTTACTCGTTGGATAGTCGCATCGTATTCTTTAGATATCTGATTTATAAAAGATATCAATTGATCCGATATATATCGAGCCCGGTAGATCTTATCCAAGCGGTCGTCCTTTACCTTTTTTGTACTGATAATGCAGGAATCTAGGTACCGGTCATCTTTAGCATCCATGATAACCACTGCCGTGGATGTGAATGATTGGTCTATTCCTATCGAAATTTGCATAAAACCCCCTTTGTAGGGGGGTATTTATCGTCACTTGATGAGCGAGAATCCGTTCTTCTTAGTAATCACCATCACCCGGTCCACCAACGTATCCAAATCAGCCCGATGGGAAATCAATGAGACGTGATCAGCATACCCCTGGAACAACTTAAAGGCATTCCGGACACCGGACGAGTCCATAGCACTGTCCAGGAGCTCGTCTACGAACAGTATGTTGCTGGTTGACCCAACCATAGCCAACATCGCCCTGAACGCGAGAGAGACGGCTATATCCAGTCTGAGACGTTCTCCGGCACTAAGATTGTAGTAAGACACCTGTTTACGCATATACTCCACATCAACGGTTAGGTCAGACTTGAACTCAATATAGTGAGGTAGCCCCAACTCGGTGGTGTATTCGTTCACTTTTTTATTCAAAAACCCGATGTACTGGTTGATGATGTCTTTCCGGATGAACGACTTGGAATTTGTCAACAGCTTGATTAAATAGTTGACATGCTTCACCTTATCGTCAAATTCGTCGGCGGTCTGTTTCAGTGAAACAACATCAATGATACTTTTCTTCAGTTCTTCTGCCTGATTGACGTGCGTGTTCGTAGCAAACTTCTCTACGGTAAGGTCTTCTTCTTTCTGAGCGATCTCCATGATGACATCTTCGACTTCACGGACACTGGCGAATGGAAGTTCCTTGAGATCCTTATCATACTGGATCTGTTTATCTTCCATGTCACTGATCGTGTTTTCGATGAGCTCGTGAGCGTCCGACAGTTCATCCAAATGGAATTCCATTTGATCCACATCCATCGAGTCGTCAATCACTAACCCATCCAGTTTTTTCTGGGTCTCATCCAACTCCAATTTCGACGACTTGATCTGACGTTCCAGCATTGGTAAATTTGCCTGGAGTTGGTTCATCTCCGACACATCAAACTCTTTCACTTCTGTCGAGGTACTGGATACGATTTTATTATATTCATCAAGCTCGACTTCCAGAGAATCGACAGCAGTACGGAGTTGAGTAAACTCTTCTTCCATATCCACCTGTTCCGATCTAAGAGATACGATCCTGGCTGCCGCTTCCTGGTCACTGTATTGCTGTTTGCAGAATGGACATTTCTCATCAAGTAGATGATCGAGGGCATCTTCGTTAGAATCGTATTTCTTCTCAATTTGACTGGTTTTGGTAGTGAGCTTATCCAATTCCTTTTTCGCATTAGGAACTTTTACACGAGTCAGATCATCAAAGTCGTCGTACTTGGCTTTTATCGGCTTCAGTGTATCCAGACGCTTCGTATCAGCATCGAGATCTATAGCCTGTTTATCGATCTTGTTGGTGATGTCGTTGATCCTGGATTTGAAATGTTCCTTATCCTTCTCGGCAGACACCCGAGAATTTTTGACGGAATTGATCTGCTTGGAAATATCAGTAGCTTCCCGTTCAAGCTCGCGTCGCTCATTCCGATTGACTGTAAGTTGTTCTCTGACCTCGGATACCGAATTTTCCAGAACGACGATGCGATCTCGTATACCTGACAGGTCGCGGGCCCTGTTGGCGTCAATGTATTGTTGCAGTTGGCTTATCTTCTGTCCCCTACGCGTTTCAAAATCTTCAGCGTATTCGTATGACTTCTCGATCTGCCGACGGGTTTGATCATTCTGATCACTGGCCATCTCCAGTTGCCTGGCCGTTACTTTGGATTCGGTTTCGTATTCATTGCGGAACATCTTCAGGGTCTCCGCACGCTTCGTCAATAGGGTGAGACCCAAATTATCTTCCATGAACTGTTTCTGTTCTGTAGGCTTACGAGCCATGAACGGGGTCGTTGACGTGTTCATTAGGAACGAAATCAGGAATGTATCGTAGTTGATCCCGAGGACTTCCTGGATAGCTAAATCCGTATTCTTCATGCTGTCCGCCGTCAGACTCTCGGATCCTTTATAGAATTCTAATACGTTCGGCTTACGTCCTCGTATGATCTTGTAATCCACGCCATGCGACTCGAAGTTCAGCTCAACGAGCATCTTCTTCTCATTGACGAGATTGATCATCTCGTCCGCTTTCAGCTTGTTGATGCCTTCGCCATACAGTGCATAGACAACCGCAATCATTGAGACCGTCTTACCGACCCCATTCTTACTCTCACCGATCTCGCCAATATCTTCATTATTCCCGACGATGAGTACAGTTTCGGGCTTTGTGAAATCGAACTCAGTCACCTTGTTGCCGTAGGACATGAAGTTCTGAATTTTTACGTCATTGAGTTTAAATCTCATGAGGATTCTCCGTGAAAGTCTACTGCTTGTTGGTACAGATCCTTAAGAAGATCCGGCTTAATATCTTTGGAATTATACTCCACTGTATCAAAAGTAGACATGACTCGCTGATCGATATTTTCGACCTCATCAATTTCCACGGATCCTTCCATCACCTCTTTGGCCTTATTACCCTCGTACTTGATCCTTGCCAAACGAACTCCCTGTGCTGATAGTTCGTTCTGAACTTCTTCTATCACAGAATCATCAATATCATCTGGCATCTCAACTCGAACCTTAGTGTGTTCATCGAACGTGGACTTTTGTTCTTCATACTGTGCATAGGTCACTGAACAAATCTTGACCTTGCCCCAATCATGGAAGTCCACTTTATTGGTATCCAGGTCCAGCACACAGAACCCGCGCTCGGTATCATTGGCATCGCCGAAGTCGAACGGGAAGGGAGATCCAGGATAAATCACATTATCGATTATCTGACGTTTATGGTAGTGGCCCGTGATAACCCGCTTAAGACCCTTCAGTGCTTTGTGGGTATATCCGTGCTCCATGATGTACGCGTCGTTCATACGAAAGCCCGAGAACTCCATGTGAGCGAACATGTACTCGGCACCAGCAGACTGTTCGACCGTCCTGCCCCAATGCTCCGAATCAGTGATCCATGGAGTGATGAGACATTTATGGCCATCCAAGGTTACTTCCGTATTCTTGGTAATCAAATTGCAGTAAGGATCCAACACGTTGGCACTGGCCACATCCAGGCGATCTCGATAGAATAGATCATGGTTTCCCAACAGATTATAGAACTCAACTCCTTTGAACTCTTTCTGGATGTACTTACAGGCGCGTATGCCGTAGTTGAGTGTCCGGACGTCAATCTTGTCCCGGACATCAAAGAAATCCCCACCGATGATGAAATAATCAATCTCCATCTCATTACATCGCGTTACCATCCATTCGAAGAACTCCAGCAGATACTGGTTATGAGACTCGCTGTTATTCTCGAATCCGAAATGGATGTCACCACAAAATGCGACTTTAGCCATTGACCTCTACCCCCTTAGTTTTAGCTGCCGCAACAGTATCGCTCTTTTTTCGTTGACTTTCAAGTACATCTTGGTACCCGTGGTCCGGTTCCAGCCCATATTCGATCTTCATGGCGTTCTTCGTGTTGCTCTGGGCGTACTCTTTCTTGACAAACGCCACGAAGGCATTCCAGACAATACTGGAGAAGTAGGCAAAGGGATTGGGGTATTGGGAGAAGGTCGGATTGAAGTTCTGCCAGGCGTTAACACAGGCCAGGGCACCAGCGGACACCAGATCCTCTTTGAATGGGTACCTGACAAACCGTCTATGGTTGGTTAGCTTGGTAGCCAATAACAGGAACATCCGCCCAAGTTCATCAGTAACTCTGCCCAATTCTATGGATCGTGTCCATGCTGCCAAAATGTTCTTATTGTTCAGATAGTGTTCTTTCTTCTTTTCTATCATCTCCATACTCCGTTTAAGTGGTTCCCAGTATACCGATTGTATGGAATTTGTCAAGGAGCCCATCACATTGACCAAAGAAATATTGTGTTAGGGAAGTGGGGGGGTCCGCTGCGCTGGCGAGCTGAAGTTTAGCTAAACGTTTAATGCCGATGAATGCTGCGTTTCAGCGATGTTTTGCTAGACTAAATAGGAATACAATCATGAAATAGTCCTATAGGATTATCAGGGGGAAATTACATGCACAAAGAAGCGTTAGTTGATCTAACAAAAGATACACTAAGAGCAGTAGGAGAGTTTGATACTGTACAGGTTATGTTGGTTGTTGGCACGATGATTGCAGCCAGTAATCTGGATGATCTGTATGAAGAACGCAATGATTCGATCGAAGAAGTATACGGATTCAATGGGGTTCGGTATCAGGATCTTATACGGTTCAGGGATCTTTTGATGTCTCCTGATAAGCAATCAGCAACCAAGCTTATGCAATTATCGAAGGTTGACTTGTGGAATGACTCCGAGGAGGTTATAAGGATCCATGCTGCCGGTAACCTCGTATTCCAAATACTGACAACGTATTTCTACTATAAAATGAAAAATGTCAAAGTAATTATGACCAAACAATCGATACTAGATACGATGGATGATTTCTGGATGAGTGGATTCCTGGCTTTCAGAACATCATCGTCCGAGTGGCTATTATCCAAGCTGGTGGAGTGACCTATGGTGAGTAAACACCCATTAGACGACACATTCAACATGACTCCCGACGAGAACATTCAGGAAATTTTGGGTATTGATATCAAAATCCCGGACGATCCGAATCTTCGAAGTATCGTAGAGCTCTCTCTACAGCAGTACAAGCATCTTATCGAAGAGTCATTACTACTAGAGCCAGATCAGCGTCTTCGGCACGTCGAGCTCGCTAAGGAGTATCTGAGGATGGCCAAGGATGCCATGAGAGATGATGCTGATCTGGAGATCAAATTCCACAAAGCATACAACCCAGCAAATAAGCTACCATACCTGCCGAAAGCAGCGGAAACGGGTGAAAAGTCCCGAGTTGATGTGTATGAAGAAATCAAAAGGTTGAAGAGTGTTAAGTGAATTGGGTTGGCCCTCTCGAAAGAGGGCCGATGTGATGTAAAAGGAGGGGGAAAACATCACACTCTTATTTAGACATGAGGGGGGTTTTTTCAGTCTTTTAGTCGTTTCAGTGCTTTGGTTGATTGAGTAACCAACCCCTCGATCACAATGTTCTTAATCGAGTCGGGTACACCGTCTTTCAAACCATCAACAAAGCCCTTCACTTCGTCGTACTTCTGCTTGCCGGTCAGATTTTCATTACTGACATTATCGATCATATCGAATATTCGCTTCTTGTTTTTCTTACCAAAAATAGCATCAGCCAGGATCTTTATTCCCAGCTCCAATATAAAGTACCCTATTTGAATCAAAATTTTCTTCATAGTGATTAACTCCACGGTTGATCATTATTTAGGCAAAAAAAAGCCGGGGATTCCCGGCTTGGTCAAACTCACGGTCCTTGTGTTTCCTTTTCCCGCGCTTCAACTCTTTTTTCTGATCCTTATGAGTTACTGGGCGGGTCAACTTGTCCATGTTTTTCTTGACGTGATTTCTATTGCCTGCCATATCGTCCTCCTACTACAGCATTAAGGTGCTAAGGATTCATTGTACGTCAGTTTGCCTTGCTTTGCAATGTCGGCAATCTTCAGATAAGCCCTACCATCATCACCACCAATCAGCTCTTGAGAGATACCCATTTTGGTATCCTTCTCCAACTTGGCACCCAACTTTTGTTGCTCTTTGGTCAACTGCTCTATTTTAGAGATAGAGGAAGTATCTTCTTTACCATTAGCAGCAGCATCAGCGACTTTTTCCAGCAATTTATCGCGCTTATTGGTGACATCGATGATCTTAGCGGCAGTAATATTAGCTTCGCTCTTCTGTGCTTTTCGGAGGATTCGATAGCCACCGACACCGCCCACATAAAGACCGTACAACGCACCCGCACCCGCACCAATTCCGGCAGCCACCACCAGTCCAGGACCAGCAACTAACCCCAAGCCTAAAGCGATTGCACCAAGAACACCGCCACTAAGACCACCACCGAGAGCACCTAAATTGGTACCGAGCGTAGCGCCAATGACGGTGCCTACAGCTCGACCCAGGGCGCGACCGATACCTTCATCAAGGAAGATCTGGTGGATTTCGTCGATCTGTTGTTCTGTTAGTACCGGCCCAGTGATGGGTTGGTTAACAGAACACATTGCTTTGTAAGATTCCTTGATATGAAACTTCACAGCATCACTCAATAGTGATTGGCTTTGGTCATTCTCTTCGATAATCGATCTTACTGTTTCACTTGACATTTTTTTGGTTCCTTATTTGGTTTTTATGTAGGTTAGTTTGCCTTGAGCAGCAACTTTTGCTAATTTCAAAAACGTTGCAGCTTCCTCATCCGTAACTTTTTCGTCTGCTTTATCTTTTCTAACAGCCGATCGAAGTTCATTGCCGAACTTTTCTTGCTCTTTGGTTAACTGCTCAATCTTTTTTATTGATGCGGTATCTTCTTTACCATCCACCGCACTATTAGCGATCTTTGTTAACAGGTCATCTCGTTTATTTATATTATCAACAATCTTTGCCGAAATTACCGTAGTGTCAATTTTTTGAACTTTTTTGACAGCCCGATATCCCAGTTTACCGCCGATATAGATACCATACAATGCACCTGCAATAGTACCAACCCCAATACCGACACCCATACCCCCAACCAAAGTCACCCCTGGCACAAAAAAAAGCCCAATATTAGCGACCAAGATACCAACAGCACCTCCGAAAGCACCACCGGCAGCGGATACTAAGTTAGATCCAATGAAACTGCCAGTCGTTGCGCCTATAACGCGAGCTATGGCTCGACCGATACCTTCATCGAGGAAGATCTGTTGGATTTCATTGAGCTGTTGTTCTGTTAGCTCAAGAGTAGGACGGTAGTTGATACCGACCATCTTATAGTTTTCTTGTAGTAGTTCGTCAAAAGTCACGGTAAGTTCCCTGTGGTTATCAATTTATTTGGTTTTAATGTAGGTTAGTTTGCCTTGAGCCGCGACAGCAGCAACATCAAGAACAGATTTTGCTTTGTCGCGCTCTATATTTCCGTCACGAATATCTGCTTTTAATATTTTTTCTAACTTTTTACCCAAAGATATCTGGTCCCGAGTAAGATTTTTGATTTTTTTAGCATTAGATGTTGGTTCTTTTCCTTGTGCTATATCGTCTTTCATATATCGAAAAAACTCATCTCGTTGGTTAACTACTTTGTCGAGATCCAAAGAGACTTTCATTCTGTCAGTCTTCCGCAACGCGACGACAGCACCAGCCCCAGCAGCCACCGACAGTCCGCCAATTAAGGCACCGATTCCAATGCCCAAGCCAGTGATTACCGGAGCGGTATTCATTGCGACTATCGCATATATACTGACAACGGCGGCACCCATGAAAAATGCTATTTCATCAAGGAAGATCTGCTGGTTTTCATTGAGCTGTTGTTCTGTTAGCTCAAGAGTAGGACGGTAGTTGACCCCAACCATCTTATAATTTTCTTGTAGTAGTTCGTCAAAATGCATAATAATTTCCTATGGTTATCGATTTATTTGGTTTTTATGTAGGTTAGTTTGCCTTTAGCAGCAACTTTTGCTACTTGTATGAACTTCTTTGAGTCCTCA
>Ga0136555_1000240_pt1 | contig 22712 bp, 18 predicted proteins | sample AntRauTorckE5432_FD_104927 | JGI IMG/M metagenome (GOLD analysis project Ga0136555, IMG submission 104927) | Saline lake microbial communities from Rauer Islands, Antarctica - Metagenome Torckler E5 #432 | ecosystem: Environmental > Aquatic > Non-marine Saline and Alkaline > Saline | place...
ATGCGACAGACTGGTATTCGTGCAGTGGTCTATAGTAATTGTAAGGGAGAGATTATTCGACAGAATATTGATGATATTAGTCATGATCATGACTATTATAGCCGTGGATTTTACAATCAGCGGTATACTCGAGATCGCCAGTGGCGGGTGCCCCAGACTGGACGCACGTCGCTACAACAAGGCAAAAAAGAAGAATTAAATTGAATTCTATGATTTGAACATTTAATTAATTATTTTTTTTACAGTCAGAGGATAATCAATTGGGTGGTCAAAATAAATTAAATAATTGCATTCAAAAATTGAATGTAATATCTAAATTACACATCATGGGAATTGTTATCATTGAATATGCTTACGCAACCGAGGAAGATTTTAACAATAAAACGTTTACTGGCATCATGATATATGATTACAGTTCTGATCTTGATAATACACCGCATATGAATACAGGGGCTTATGCTTCTACATACTTTCCTGTTGGTGAGTATAACAAACCCCATTCTGTGGTGATAACATCTTCTATTCGTGAATTATACATTAATCATTATATTAGAGATGCAGTTACATTTGAAATTCAGGGGGTTGTTAAATTGCAATCTCTAAGATTAGAAATTGATTGGCTATTACAACCTAATATGGAATTTCTTTATCAGTTCGCCAGAATTGAGCGATTGCATTTACATTATTACACTAGCAGTACCGCGGTACCTCCAGACACATTAATACCATCGTCGAATATAGTTGAATTGACAACTATAAAAATATTACATTTGGGATTGAACTTCAACACTAATCAAATTGAAATTAGAAGTTCAACTCACAAATATAACCCCATACCTCAAAAATATGCTTGTGTTATAAAACCTCGCCAACTATATTCGGGATCGGCAAAATGGTCAAATGTCAATAGCGATCTTGAACTAGCAAAGGATGTGCATGAAGACATTACATATATTACATCACATCAACTAGAAGGTGATATGGGAACGTGCCATTGTGGAAAACAAGGCGTGTCTGTCCAATGCCGACGTGAATATAATGGATACATGTTTGAGTGGAAAACATATCTATGCTATTAAAGGGTTTAAAATCGTCTTAAATAATTGAATTTATATTTTTTGTTACATCCCAATTGATATAATTTGATTTAAAGTTATATCAACTAAGTATAAACTATGTCTACTGACATCATCCCCGTTGTAGCGGTCTCAGGTATCCAGTTTTATGTAGCTGGCAGCGAAGAGAATGAACAAGATGGCTTTGTGCACGTTCAGCACAAAGAAACATTTACTAGCGATGGGTTGCCGTATACCGAAGGCACGTATGATCCACACATGGGAACCACGGATCATTCGTGGGTGTGTGCAACTTGTCAGAATACACAGATGGAATGCCCTGGTCATAATGGCTACCTTAAATTGAATTATCCAGCACAATCACCGCTGTATAAGGATGCTATTATGCAATGGCTCAAAATTATCTGTTTTGAATGTGCAACGTTATTAGTTGTTAAACGTATTCGTGCTCCAGCCCATCGGCTGATGCCAGAATATGTCAGTGAAGCACGTAGTGGAAATAAACCACCGACATGTCCTAATTGCCGTGTTGACCACCCCCGTCTTGTTCGTGATAAAAACGATCAGACGGGTATCTACATTGAACGAACTGATCCTTCTGGATTAAAGAAACTGGAACTCGTGCCAAACACACGTATTGCAGAAATCTTTGAACGTATTAGTGAAGAAACACTTACCATTCTTGGTAAGTCTATGGAATCACATCCCCGTAAATTCATTATTGATACGGTTTCTGTGCCCCCGAACACTCTCCGTCCCGACATTAAACGCGGGACGGGTCTGCGTTCTGGAACGAGTGACACGACTATCTTTCTTAAGACATTAGTCGATAACTCATCGCGTATTCCACGCGAGATTGAAGAATTCACAGATGTTATTCGATCTGCTATTGCCAATCAAGATCTCATCTTATACGAGATGCTGGTTGGTAGTAAAACGAGCACACGTAAGACACGTCTACATATTTCTTCTAATCGTGCTCCTGCTAGCATTGCCTCTCGCATTCCCGGAAAATACGGACGTCCACGTAAAACCCTAATGGGTAAGCGGGTAACGCAGATGGCCCGATGCACTATTACAGGCGACCCTACTCTCAAAATTGACGAATTAGGTATGCCTCTCGCGGTAGCACGCGAGATCCAAATTCCCGAAGTGGTCCATCCGTGGAACATTGATCGTCTAATGCGATACTTCCTTAACGGACGTCGGGCATATCCAGGGTGCTCTCGTATTAAGAAAGCCTCTAATGATCGAACCTACTACGTGGACAAATTACGTCCAGGTATGCGACTTGAAGTGGGAGATATTATCTTCCGTGATATTGTAGATGGTGACTACGTTGGCTTTAATCGTCAACCATCACTAACGTATTGCAGTATTTCAAGTATGCGTGTTGTGGTTGATCAAGGTGCGGGAAACACCTTTCGTATGAATGTATCTGCTTGTAATTTGTTTAATGCAGATTTTGATGGCGATGCAATGAATGCTATTATTCCCCGTAGTCGTATGTCCCGCACCGAGATTAAATATCTTATGTCGGTCGGACGTTGGTTAATTTCATACAAAGATGGAGCACCTGTTGTTGGTGCTTTCCAAGACGGACTAATTGGTCTGGCTATGTTTACATGGGGACTGCGTCATTTCGATAAGTTCCGTGCTATGCGTATGTTTAGTGGGGTGCGGGAAGATTATCGTCTACCCGACTTCGATGCCAAATCGTTCACTAATCGTGAACTTGTGTCGATGCTCTTACCACACATTAGTTACTCGGGACAACCCTCGATGTATCGAAAGGATTTTACTCCCTTCATCAATTATGATCCCGATGATATTCAGGTGAAAATTGTTCGTGGTAAACTCGAAACAGGAATTATCGATAAGGCCACTGCTGGTCAAGGTCGAACGGGCAGTATTGTCCACATTGCTAGTGCTCGACATGGATCTCGTGTCGCACTAGATATGACATATGCTTTACAGCAACTAGTTGGAGCATTTATTGCCGATAGAGGGTTCTCTCTTGGTATTGGCGATATGTTAATCAGCCATGAAGCACTTGCTGTAGTCCACGATAAGACTGCCGCACTTATTGAGAATGCTCAACGCATTACAGATAGGTTATTCAGAGGTGAAATTATTCCCCCTATTGGGAAAACCGTGGCGGAATATTATGAGGAACTGGTTAGTAATGCCCTAGAACTAGGAGACGACTTCTTTGAACCCGTTATGGGTGATATTGATATCAACACTAACCAACTTGCCCAATTGATTATCACTGGTAGTAAAGGTAAACTTACTAACATGCAGATGATTTCATCTGCAATTGGTCAACAAACCAATCGTGGTTTCCGTATGCGAGAAGATTTCGGTAATCATCGAACCCTCATTTATTTCACCAGTTATGATACTGATCCGATTGCCCGAGGATTTGTTCCCAATTCTTATATTGGTGGTGTTGGCGTTGACCGATTTTGGTTTACTGCCGTAGATGCTCGCCAATCATTGACTGCCAAGGCTCTATCAACTTCTGAGACTGGTGAACAAAACCGTAAAGGTATTAAGAACTTAGAGTCGGCTATTGTCGACAATAATCGCACTACGGCTAAGGCCAACCGAGTAGTGCAAGTTATTTATGGCCAGTCAGGTATCGATCCCCGTAGTATGGAACAAGTGCGTTTTCCGACTATGGATATCTCTAATGATGACTTTGCCAAATATCAGAGTAAGGTGGGGGATTGCGACAAAAAGTTCCGCAACGCCAAAACAACTGCTTTACTAGGATCTGAGTTCGAACAACTCACGGCGGATCGTGAATTCTTTCGGGAAGTGCTCCTTAAGTTAGAGATTGATGCCATTGGCACGAACCAACTATACAATTCTCGACGCAATATGCCCATTAACATTGAGCGTATTATTCGCACCAATATTTTCGAATATCGTGATCAGATAGGGGCTGATTTATTCAATCCCATCGAAGCAATTGAACGTGTTGAACGGTTATGTCGCGATGTCGAATTTGCCCCTTATAACGAAAATTATGCTCGAAAGAATAAGGAGATGCCCGAACACTGGCAACGGGCTGCCCAATTTGTTAAGATCTTACTACGATCGTGTCTATGCACTCAAGTGCTGATCCGCGAGAATATTGGATCGAAACTCCTTGATATTATTTGCACCGAAGTACTGTCTACATTCCGCAAGGCGTTTGTTGAATATGGCACGGCTATGGGAATTATTGCTGCTCAATCATTTAGTGAACCATTGACGCAATATGTGCTTGATTCACATCATCGGTCTGGCACTGTTGGGTCGAAGACGGAAAAGATTCACCGTGTGAAGGAACTGTTTGGTGTTCGGCCCACTGACCGTATGGCTAATCCCTCGATGATGGTTCTTACACCCGAGGGGACACGTATGAACAAACTCCGAGTGCAGGAAGTGGCGAACCATTTGGAGATGATGCCTATGGAGAACTTTATTTCTGAAGCCAATGTGTTCTATGAAGAATTTGGTAATAGTGTCCATCCCAAATACATGGACGAGAACAAAATTGTGGCTGAATTTATTCGCAATAACCCAGTTGCCAAACCACCAAGTGATCTAACGAAGTGGTGTATCCGATTTGAACTCATTCGTAATGAGATGGTTATGAAGAACATGACGCTCGATACAATTGTATTGAAACTCATTGAAACGTATCCTCTGTTGTATTTCGTGTATTCGCCTGAAAACGCCGAACGTATTATTATGCGTGTGTATGTGCGTAACGATGCTATCAAAAAAGTCAAACTTCATGCCATTCAAACATGGATAGTGAACTTGGCCAGTGAACTACGTGCTGTCGTGGTGCGTGGCGTTCCAGATATCAAATATGCCGATGTTGTTAAGATCCCTCAGACCTATGTCGATGATGATGGTTCTATCCAAACTCGTCAAATTTGGGCGATCCAAACCGATGGATCTAATCTGCTAGGAATGTTAGCACACCCGATGATTGATCCCTACACAGTTCAGACTGATTCGGTTGTTGAAATTGCTGAAGTTTATGGTATTGAAGCAGCACGCCAAAAGGTGCTTAATGAGATGAAGTTCCTTGTGCCCGATACAGTTTACCAACATTATTCGGTGTATGCCGATGAGATGTCTTACACTGGCCACTTGACCTCAATTGAGCGGACTGGTTTGAGTAAGCGTGAACGCGATAACATTATGTTGCGGATTTCAAACTCGGCACCCATCCAAGTTATCCAAGAAGCCGCTCAAAACGCAGTCTATGACTCGCTCGATGGTGTATCCGCTAAGTTGATGGTTGGATCATCGCCCGAAGTTGGCTCGGCTTATAACAAGTTGGTTCTGAATGAAGAATTCATTCGTGAACACACACAATCACTTGATTCCATTCTCGATGATCTCTAATTGATTAACTAAACATTAAATTATAATTATTTAAAAAATTGAATTTGTATTTTTTAATACACTATTAACAATGGATTACTCCAACTCATCAGCTGCCCGTGATTTGCAATCTCAGATAGATTCGTCTGTCGCCCGTCTACAGGGGTTCTACGAACGTGAACTCAAAGGAAATAGTCTTGCTATTAAAGAAATTGATACAATTCGTGACAAATATAATCGTGTATTAGCACAAGCGACTGCGTTCGATGAATTATCTCGCCATAATTGCGATTCTGTTACAGGAGAGTCTTTGTTTATATGTATTATCAAAATGCAGTGTAAGTGTCTCAAAGATGCTAATACCGTGTTTGAATTGTTCAAGACAATGAAGGACACGTAATTATCATTTTATAATATCTACCGAAATGTCAGGTGTCTTACGATCTTCGATTTTAGATATCTTATATTTACTGTAAAAAATTAATCAATTTTTTACCATTACTTAACGGTTCCAATGTCTGCTTCAATTGACGACGAGTGCTTTGATTATCTGTTTGACCCAGACCATGGTCTAGGTCCAGAGTATTTGGGTCATCATTTTTACCAACTAACACATGGTCGGCCGCGAGGTGTTCGCGGCTTACAAATTCCCGATGGTGATCATGGTTGTGTCAAGTATCTTCGCCAGATAGTTGATGTGGTTGATCCGACATTGGTGACATACCAGCCAAACGTTGTTGTGATGATGTGGAATGCATCCAAGTTTGCCGAGGTTTGTGCTGATCCGACCAAGACTGACATTTACGTGCAATATCCTTACACTTACGCCGACCATAAGGCTAAGGATACGGGTAAGCCAACGGGGGGACTGGGACCCGATGTGACCCCGACGTTCTACGGTCCGATAATTGATGAGATACGCCAGATTGTCACAACTGCTGGAAAGATTGGTGACTGCGAACTCCTTAGTCAATACAGTTGGCTCTCGACATTTATTGCACGTCGCGAGATTTGGCGTGCAAATCCGTGGTTGATATTTCATGTCAAGATATCACGTCCCGAGGATGTTGTTCGTAAGGCAATTCAGGAACTACTGGCTACGGAGGAGATATCGGAAACCGAGAGTCTTCGTGTCATGTTGGAGGATGTACTTGGACGCATTTATGACTAATGGCACAAGTGAATGATCATAATTGGCGTCTTACAATAATTGGCGTCTTACAAAAAAGATTGAATTGATTTTTTGTAATTACAACCAATGGAACGTGTTATTCCACAGTATGATGATAGACAACGGCAAAGTATTGCTTTACGGGGCCAATCTGTAGTGCTAGATATTATGGCTAATTCACACGACGGTATATCTGAGATACATCCAAATCAAGAATCATGTTCTATTGAAGTCGTTAATGCGTTTTCAGATCGGCATATTATCAATGTGCTTGTGGTGGCATTGACCCAATCTGGCAAGACTGGGGCGATGCTTGCCGTTATTAAGAACTATATACAGGATATCAATACGTGCATTCCTGTTGAAAATATTTATATCATAACTGCACTCAGTAGTAAAGATTGGGTTGAACAAACACGTAATCGAATGCCTGAACATATCCAACGACGTGTGCACCATCGTGATCGCTTAGACGATAAATTCATTCAAGAAGTCAGTGGTAAACAAAATGTCCTCGTGTTAATAGATGAAATTCAGGTTGCAGCACGTCCCGAACAAACGATGTATCGGACGTTCCAGCGACTGGGTTTCTATGACAAACAATATCTACTCGACAATGATATCAAAATTGTGGAATTTAGTGCTACACCTGATGGCACTGTATATGATATTATGAACTGGGGTGAAAATGCATATAAGACACGTATGCATCCAGGAATAGGATATATTGGATGCCATGATTTGCTTATTGCCGATCGTGTCAAACAATTTCGTAATTTGTATTGTGGTAATAGATCTGGAGATATAGATCAGAAGATTGCAGATGAAAATATTGGAGAAGTAAAAATTATTGTTCGGAGATATGATAACCCCAAATACCACATTATTAGAACACCAAGTGGTAAAACCGAGGCTGTAATCGAAAATTTTCGCCGTGTATTTGGTCGCCGTATAACATATAGGGTGTATGACCGAGAAAGCGATGTTAAAGATATTAATGATGTATTGCAATACGCTCCAGTCAAACATACATTTATTTTCATTAAAGAAATGTTGCGGTGTTCAAAAACATTGTGCAAGAAGCATTTAGGTGTAGTGTATGAACGACATGTTCAAAAACCCGATGACGCCGTTATTATTCAGGGGCTTGTCGGACGTGGCACTGGATATGACGATAATGGCGAAAGTGTTTACTTTACTAATATTAGCAGTATTGAACGATACCATACTTTATTCGAGTCAAATTTTGAAGATAGGGAAGTTGTATGGAAGTCCAAGACTACTAAAAAGATCCGTGGGATGTTGGAATCTCGAGGCACCTTTAATAATCCTGATTTAGTAGATGGTCTAAGCATATCTAGCGGTGGATCGACATCTAGTGGGGGATCTGAAAATTCACATGTTGTTATGCGATTTAATACATATGACGAAATGGTTGCATTCTACAATAGTGATCTAAAGCCTTCTATATTGGGACGTGGTCCACAGCGTAAATATCACATGTCAGAATGTGGCAAATTTTACATGAACTACATTCGAGGTGAATGGAAGGTGATGGGATGTGAAGAAGTTGAACGTAACGCACACTGGGGAATTTCTACCAAGCGACGGACACGATATCATGTATGCTATAGGGATATAACTAATCCCGAAACTCTACAACATTGGCTAATTTACAAAGAATAACCGCCAGAAGATCATAAATGGTGAATGATATTATAAATTGTTTTTTGATATATATATATATATATATATATATATATATATATAATAGAAGTTTTCAATGTCGATTGTTACTAGTAATATTACAGGAGTATTTGGAGGTGTATCCTTACTAGATGAAGATGATATGGTTAGCGATTCCGACTCTAAGGGCGCCACTCAACAGAGTATTAAAGCATACGTTGATGCAAATGGGGGAACTGATATATCTGGTTTAGTAGATAATGCTGTAGTTCGGGCCAATGGAACTACTAATGTTCAAACAAGTGATTTAAGCATTGACGATAATGGAAATTTAATATCATCTGGCGGAATTTCCATTCTAGTTGCAACAACAACGGCTCTTGCGAGTGATACTAACATTCGCATAGGTAAAGGTGCTGCCGCTCTCGGTAGTAATACTATTGCAATTGGAAGTAGTGCTGGTGCAACGGCTACAGATACTATTGCAATAGGTGAAAGTGCGGCTGCTACGGACAAAGATGCCATTGCAATCGGAGAAAATTCGTCGGCATCTTACGCATATGCCACGGCGCTGGGAGCATATGCCACGGCAACGCAACCTAGTGCTACTGCCGTTGGATACGACGCGGGAGCGGGCTCAGATAATAGTGTTGCAATTGGTCGCGACTCGAACGTAGGCAGTGCTTCTGATGGAAGTATTTCAATCGGACACGATGCATCTACTACTGCCGCGTCTGCTACAGCACTAGGAGACGGTTCTTCGGCAACGGCGGCTGGAGCAATTGCGATTGGATATACTGCAGCATCAACGGTAGCCAACGCACTGTTTCTTCCTGGAAGTTCTGCGGGGACAGCATTACCATCTATATCTGCAACAGCACTTCATTACAATTCAACTACTGGACAAGTTGGTCCAGACAGTTCAAGTCATAGATTTAAGACTGATATTGGAACATTAGAAACCCAAACCGAGAATATTTACCTATTGGAACCCCATACGTATAGTCGTGTTAGTGGTGGTGCTCGTGAACCAGGGTATATTGCCGAAGAAGCGATGGAACTCTTTCCCGAACTAGTTTTCGTAGATAATGAAGATAAGCCATATTCGTTTAATTATACTCATTTGGTTGTGCCAATTATTGCGGAACTTAAAAAATTACGTGCAGAATTAGACGAATATAAACTCTTATTGCAGTAAAAATTTACGCTAACCGAAGAGCAGTAAAATGCATAGCATTATTTTGTTGAATACCTCTTGAGTCAAGGATTGACGAATGCCCATAGAGATAAAATGAACCACTAGTATCCGACGATCTGCAGTTAAACATCGCATAATATGTTGCACTACCAACTGTCGTAACCACACATTGCATATGTGCTCCACTTTCACCAGATGTGTATCCACTCTACGGCCGTCCGTTTCCCCTGCATCCCATGAAACGTTTCCACTCGTTGAATTGCTTGTCGAAATCCATGTCCTTGCCGGTACTCCATATAATGCGGAACTAAAAGACAACAACCATGTTCCTGCGGTTGGAATTGCAAGAGAAAGCAACTGAACCGCAGTTTGTCCATTTACACCTATGTTGGAAGTAGTATAACTGCTTTCAACATATGTTATAGTGTGAACGCTGTCATCTACATACGCTTTAACACTTTGTTGAGTGACACCCTTGGAGTCGGAATCGCTAACCATATCATCTTCATCTAATAAAGTTACACTTCCACTCCCTGTTCCTGTAATATTACTAGTAACAATCGACATTGAAAACTTCTATTATATATATATATATATATCAAAAAACAATTTATAATATTTGTCGTTATTTACGCATTAGAAGAACTTAATACATTATGGGTATTTAAGCGACATGAATAATCACAATTAGCATCTTACAAAAAGTTGATTTATTTTTTCCCATTACTTTCCCAACAAAGGGTTACAATAAAATGAGCCATTCCAATGCACCCACGGGTAAACACACTCTCAAATGGTGGGAAGCGGGTTATGAAGATGGCTTTGTCCATGGCGAAGTGAAAACCGCCGAAGAGATGATTGTTCGGCTATGTGAATCACTCCAACGTCGCGACGAACAGGTGTCTGAAGACCTGACCAAGGCTCGAGACACGTTGTTACAACGTGTCGGTGAACTCGAGAAGTACAAGGCTGAGTTCGAGAATAGCAAACGTCAGCACGAGCATATCAAATATCAGCACGAGAGGCGGATCGCTGCGATGGAAAAGAAGGCCACCGAGCAGATCACTGCGATGGAAAAGAAGGCCACCGAGAAAATCGCCGAGTACAGCAAGTGGGCAAAGAGCTGCAAGGCTCGTGCTGACGAGGTTGAGACCGAACTAAACAAGTTCTGTTCGGCCACCGAGGTGTCAATGAAGGCAGTGATCGCAGTGTCATCCAGTGTTCTACGCGAGAGTCGCCCAGCTGAAGACGAAGACACGGAAGTCGATGAAGGCAGAGTGGTTAAAGAAGAAGCCAATTGCGACGAAGCCAACCCAGCCAAGCGTCAACACATGGCAGTTGGTGATGAAAAAATGATGAATGATAGGCAAAAATATCAAATAACATTATGTTATTTTTTGACTTTATGGTATGGTGGAGGAGTATCGACGACTGGGTATGGTGGAGAGACATTACTACCAGAGCCTTCTCCTGGACTTTCTTTACTTATAGTACGCATATGGTTTGAAATTAAGAACTGAGGCTCGTCGCTCTTTTTCCGAAACGGCACACCGACACCAGGAATTTCCTCAAATTTCCATTCGCGACGTATTCCCTTGTATTGTAAAGTTTCTTCGGTGCCACCATACACAATAGGTATAACTCCTAGATAAACACCCTCTTCATCTGGGTTGTAAGTGTAAAGTACATCAACTAAAGATGCATCAACCCCTGGACAATATTCACATATCCGTACATATTTTTTGTGACATGACCACGTGGAAGTTTTGACAGATGAATAAGTCTTCACTTCAATGTCTTGCGGAGTGATATTTTCTGGAAGTATAACGCCTTTTGCTTTGAACATTTTCGCAACGAACCCAACCTCAGTTTTTCGTCGATTGGCCTTAATCCGATCTACGAAAGTTGGGTCGTCTACAATAGTCGCTACAATAGCACGCGGGAACAACAGTTCGTACTTGTCTGTTTCCATTACGATATATGTGTTTGAATTTTTCTTAATACTTCCTGTATACTTCTCACGAACTCTCTTGATATTTGCATTCTCGCGAAGCAATACCACCTGAATAGATTTGGGTGAAATATGATAGTAATCAGTTCCGTATTTATAATATTTCTTGCCATTTTCATATGAAGGCCCATACGATTTAGAGTGAAAGACACGCCCATCGTAACTGCAAGTTAAAACTTTACAATTGCACTCAAAGTCTCTGTACATATCAAAATTACCCATAAGTATACTACTGTTATTATTATGTAATTTTTTGTTGAGATATTCCAAATCCTCCTCTTTGGACATATGAGGGTTGTTTTCTACGATGGCCTTAATAGAAGCATCAACAGTACAGTTCAAACACTCTTCTCTGATAACCGCTTTGGCTATTATTAGTGCAAGGCCATATTCATTCACGTGTATAACCGATGTGTCAATAACAGTCTTTGACTCGAATGATTTCCGATCCGCTCGATCAATTAATGTCTTGGCTGATTGGTTGCCCACTTTGTGTATAAAAAATATCAAATATAACTTTAACTCAAATTCTATCACAAGGTTCAACATATACCATTCCTAAATGATCAAAAATTTCTTGTTCTGATCGGGCGGGAATTCTTACTTTTTTGCCTTGCTGTGTTCGGTATAAACCACGCTGGTTGAGGAGCAATCCGCGATCCTTGGCGACCTGTCGCATTCGGATGTTAAAATTACGAGATCCAGTGAGATATAGCAGGAAGTAAGGGAATTGTTCGGGTGTTGTGTGCATAATGTCCACCTTATACCATTTACTGCGGTGTTTGATCAGTCCTGTGGCTTTCTGACCACCCCGAGCGTATATTTCCAACTTCAGGGGTTGGAGTGCTTGTTCAACCTCGGGAAGCGTTATATCATACACAATGAGGTCGATATCTCGCGACCGAGGCATTTTCCTGCGGTAACTACCAGCAATTTTGTATTTTCCGACACCTTCTAGGACATTTCCTATTGCCCGATCGAGCGATGTCATAGTTCGACGAGGAATGTTCGTTTCAGGGTTTCGTGTGAGATAGGCCCGTGTCTCGGCAGGTAGGGTATCAAGTATAGCAGGTTGGTGAAGTTGATCGACCGAAGTGATATTGTTTTGTATTAATTCGGCGGCACGTTTGGCTCCTAGACCCTGAACACTTGCTAACTGTGCGAGTTGAGATGGCTCTGTTGGTGGATTGCGAATATACCCACATAATTTATCCTTCATATATGGTGTCATATCTGGTATGGAGTTAATCTTATTTTCCGTGATGATCTGTCTAGGTGTATAATGGGCTTCTATGCGATCTGCTGCCGATCTCCACGCCCGTGCACGTGCCGTGGTCTGAGCCGAGTTATCTCTGGTGCGTTTGGCTTCTACCGAAAATGCCGTGTCTCGTATCAATTGGGCAAGTTCTTTCGTTCGCATTTTCCCTTATACTTATTATATAAAAAAATGATTATGATATAAGTATGCATATTGGGATCTTGTTATATGACACAACTTATCGAGAATTTACAATTGGTTGATCTTTGTCAAAACGCAGATGGTTTAATGTTGATTATACGTGAACGGATTACGCCAGAAGTGGTTGCGATACGGCCTGTCTGTAATAGTGCAACCATACATTGTATGGCTAAATGTTGTGCTGATTGTCATCGTGGCCGATATTGGATGGATGACAAAGTTATTGAAATTCACTATTACAATCCAAATAACCCTCTTAACTTTAGTGTTAAATATTGTCGAATGAAAGGTGATATATTACCCAAAACAACTGACTTGCTACAAACTCAATATTGCTGTGGTCATAGAGGATTTGATCTAGATCCCATTCCCGATAAATATCGAGACCATATTGTGATGGATATGCGATACCCGCCAGATATCCACCATAGTTATTCACTATTTGATCTGTCCCACGTCGATCATCCCCTGTGGCGTCATTTTAATTGGACTCGGTATCATAGTTCGCATAAAAACCCAAGTCCCGATTATATATTGGCTCATTTTGCCCAAAAAATATGTGAATGATATTCACATGGTAATACTTAATGTTATTTTTTTTTGGGATTATCTAGGCATCTTCGCTACCACTCTCGCTTCCGCTGAGTTCGCCCTCGTAATTGGGATCGTCATCGGCAGTAGGTGCTGCAGCCTCAACCTTGTCGGCGGGAGGCTTGTCGTCTCCAAAATTATCGAGTAGGTTGGCAGCATTAGCGCCATGTGTGGCCTCGGCACTGAGGCTTGAACCTGTTCCAGGGCGAATGATCAGGTTAACTGCAGAGTTGCTCAAAGAGACACCCTGTCCACTAACGTTGAACTCGCCAAGATTGATTAGTCCAATAATAATACTTCCAGACTTGAGAACGTGATGGATATTATCCTCACTGAAACTCTCGCTCTCGTATGTATCGAATTGTTTAACATTGCCTTGCGCATCGCGGACAAGTTCACCCTTGTCGTCCTTCTTGACATACGAGATGTCGCAACGAAGCAGAGGGTTATCACGACCCATCTTGCGAAGTTTCACGCGATAGAGAGGCTTGTCCATTGAAACCTTCTTACCAGTCTCCTTGTCCTTGTAATCAACCTTGTAAGGCTTGTTAACCTTCTCATCTTCGTCAATAATTCCCTTGGTCTTAAGGTCCTGAATAATGTCGATCCACGCATCACATAGAAGACGAGTGGCTTCGCCAACAGGCTCACCAGTCTTACTCACCGCATCAAGATTGTAGGTAAAAGTCGGTCCCATGTCGCCACGCTGATCTGGATCACGAACCCCGCTGACCTTAAGGCCAGTCGTCTTAAGATAAGACCGAACGGTGCTCCCGTCGGCAAGTTTAAGTTGCATCTTAAAATAACGGACCATGTTGGATCCTTTACCACTAGTCTTAGGGCTGTCTTCATTGATAACGTATAGTGCTTCTTTGCCGTGTGCGGCAAAGGCATCTACTACTTGCTGGGCGGTAACGTCACTCATAGTTGCTTAGAGTTGCTTAGGGTTGAATGTATTACTTAGTGTTGTAATCTCTAAAAGCCTTTTCAACTTTTTCATCCACAAATAAATGCATTTATGGCGACCTTCGATTCTAAAAAAATATATTTGTATTCACGGAAAACTTGGCTGTTGTGCGGCAAAGTAAGCCTCAAGTAATTCATCATCTCTACAGTGTGTTATGCGATAATTATCTGATCTCATTGCTTCAAACGCTTTTCCAATTTCACCGTGGCATACACCCTTATGATATGGCATACCAATTGTTTGATCATTGTGCACGACTTGTGCATCTACATGGGCTATATTATCGGACGGAACAACACTATCCATTATTTGCGACATTAATTCATCTTCTGTTGGTTCACTGAACTTTACTCGTTTAGCATCATTTATTTGACTCATTTACCTGATGGGTAATAACTAATTATTGTTTCTCTAAAAGGAATTCATTGTCTAGTTGAATTCAAATATCACCCCACTTGTGATTGCATGGTCATGTGAAAACCAGTTTCAAGTTCTTCGACTTTGATAACTAAATCCGATGCCGACACAACTGACTCGAAGTCGCGGTATTTGGCCTCAAAATAGATATCGCTAATACCTGCTTGATATAGCATTCGAACACAGCGGATACATGGGCTCAGTGTGCACACCACCGTGCAGTCTCGAACGTTCACAGTGTTCAGTAGAGCCGACGTTAGGATGTTTTGTTCGGCGTGTTGAATAAACTCGTATTTCTCGGGACGTGTTTTGGGAAGTTTATCATCATGTGCTCCACGCACAAATCCATTATATGACGTGCATAGGATAGATCCAGTGCTCTGATTAATTAGAAGTGCACCCACTTTAGTTTGCTCATCGGGCGACAACTCGGCCACAGTATGGCACAGACGGTAATAAGTGGTGAGTTTAGTGACCTTGAGACCAACGGAGGACATTTTCTTTATATAATAATTATGTGTGTATGTCTAATTAAAAAATAAATAATTAAAGATGGTGAATTGAGAATGTATCACATATCATGCATATTTACATTGGTAGTAATTCGTTGACGACAACACCATCGTTCGCGTGATAGTCCGAGTTTATTGAATATATCATCCAAATCAAGTTGAACAACCTCATCAACAGATACTGCAGTTAGATCAACCTTGCCCAACTTTGCCAGTTCTTTCTCAAGCATATGAGTTCGGATAGCATGAAAGGCGTCATATACTGACCCAATTGGTTCGCCACATGATGGACATCTAACATAGATAAGCATTGTGTATATGTATATTACGTTCAATTTTTTAATTTGAATTAACTCTCACTTGGGGTGTCAGGAACTTGTTGCTGAACCAGAGTTCGTAGTTTTTCGGGAGCGTTGGGGTTTAATGCAACAAACTGCTTGAAATATGCTACCAATTCATCTGGGATATGCCCATTGTTATCATGCACTACTGACTCAAGATTATCAAGCACTTCTTGCATATCTATTTGCGTCTTAGGCGCTTCAGATAGAGCATCAAACTTGTCGGCAAGAGGATCGGTGACCTTATCTTCCATATCAGGCGATGCATCAATGTAGTATCCAGGTTCGCCACCAAACCCACTCTTATGCGGGGGAACAATACATAGGAAGTATGTCGTATTAATAAATGCCATTAATCCTGTGTTTGCCTCATTGTCTGCCGTAGTTTGAAGAAGACTGCTGTCATTAATCATCGGCAGAACCTTAAGTTTGGAGGCTCCGTAATTCAAAAGTTGCTCATACGAACACGATTGATTGGCCACGTAAAGATCCAATCGCAAACGAAGTTCATCTTGTGCCAATTTCAGATTGTATTCAGGGGAGCATCGTGCCTTCAGATAGGCATGGGTGATTTCGGGTAGAATGTTTCGTGCACGACGCACACGGTTATTGTCGACAAGATCATTGTATGCCTTATCAATAGCGGGGATCAAAATAGCGGCACTCGGCTTTTGTAGCAAGGTGGAACGAAGTTGACGCATACCCTCAATATACGGCTTATTGTTGGAACGATACGCTCCACTCTCAAATGAACTACACTTACCAAGTAAAGCCTGAAATAGACCAAGTGCATTACGGGGCATTGTAGGGCGACTTTCCCACCACGATGCAATGAGATGACTATCAATAAAGTATCGATCGCCCTTTCCAGGCTCAAATATAATTAGGAAGCATGTAATCGGATCGGGATCGAGTAGAGGGATAATGGCCTCGACAATTTCTTGATTACCTGACTTGGCGAGAAATCGAACAAACGACATAATTGCGGCAGCCGACTTCTTGAGCGTATCGCTAGACCGAACAACACTGACATATATACCAAGACGAGCATCATCTTGATTACTCTGAGGCTTACGCTCTTTGGCCTCTTCCTCGGGTGTATCATCAACCTCGTCGCCCCCCTCATCGACCGTTCCATTCGCCAGATAAACAGACGTATTGCTGTTTCCACGGTTGTATCCTTGATCGAGGACAATTTCAGTTCCATTGTTAAGAACAATACTGGAACCCGCTGCCCGTTTCACACTCATAATACGATCGTGTAGGTTGGCAATATTATTCTGTTGGGCTCGCCAATCTGTAATTGCGGGTAGATGCTCGCCAATAATATAATTTTGGATTTCATCTAATACCTCAACTCGCTCAGTTTCGGCACGATCGAACATATCTTGGGCGATATCTTCGGTGGGGACAATCACCGTGACCCCATTGCAACCACGACGACGCTTAAGCATCCATAACGCATCTAATTCTTCCAGTGTCTCAACAAATACTGGACGGATAACCTCAATATATTTCTTTAGAGTGGCCATCTTAGCACTTATATAATAAAAAATTACGACTTCTTTAAATAGAGATGCAACGAGATGCATGTCTTTTCGAAAAACAAAAGCGAATTGACAAGGCAAGTATGAGGGCAAAACGAACCCAACAACGGCGTCAGATGCGACAAAAACCTCAGCAAAGACGTCGCCGTTGATAAAAATTGAAAATATTTAACCCATTAACGACAACACGATGTCTATTCTTCTGAAGTCAAACTATTTGGATACGCTCAATGCGATCCTACATAATCGTAATATGTCCAATTACGATGAAGTTCGTGAACTGAGAATGATCGTCTTGATGATTGATGGTTACTGGGTTTCTGACCCCCGTTCAGACAAACGTCATTTCGTTGGCCACAATTCGATCGCACAGGGCATTCTACTCGATCGGCTCGCACAGGCGTTGGAGGCACTTGATCGTGAACGCACATCGGACAACTATGTGCTTCCGACACAGGAGCGGGGTCGGTTGTATGACACTCTTTGATTACTGATTTGATATCAATCATTCATTTTTTGAATATCATATTAGATATAAAAACTGAAGTGTTATATGATCATACACCTTATTGATAACAATGGACCTTAGTATTAATCTACGTCATAGTTCAGATAACAAATTTACCATACAATGTCATCCTGATAGCAAACAGATGTCCGCAGAAATATGTTATGTTGATAACAAGGGATTATTTGATATCGCAGCACATGTTTGCCATTCTCTAATTGTAATTCACCGTGGTTGGTTTTCTAACATCCTTATTACATGGGCTAATCAAGATATCACCAAAGGACACCACATGGAGGCAGTTCGTGATATGTTGGGCACCATGCTTACTCATAATCCATCTCGCGAAGAATTTGATGTCTTAATGCAAACTCAGGTGAGGGCGCGCAATGCTCTAGTTATCCCATCTGTGACACTACCTCCACTTCAGCCCCCAGGCCTTGTTCATGTTGAGGGGGTGTGTTCGGGAGAAATCGGTGCGATTGACCCAACGGTGCCTTCTTCTGATGATGCGGGTATTATTAATCGAAATAGTGATGTGGTAGAACCCCAAATGCAAAGCATGGTTAAAGCATTGTCTGATCACGTTGACGCGGGATATCCAACGCCTGAATTAGTTGCCACTACACCGAAGCAAAGAAAGAAACTAATCGCATTTGTAGAAAACAATTTGGGGTTCGGTAAGCTGACCCTCGATACTGACATGTTGCTAACAATTATCACAAAGAAGTTCTCATGTTGAAAAACGAATTATTTATTTTTTATTAGAGAACATCTTAGTAGTATATATACTACTAATCAAAAAAGAAGTGAGATGGGTGCCGCACAAAGTGTCGCTCCTGCCTCTGATGGTCGCCCCGATGACCTCCGTGCTGACGAGAGTGGTGAAAAAGCAGTGTCTGAGGTTTACAAGACCTCACTCAATGAGGCCGAGGGAGACGGTGAGGAGGTCGCTGGAGGCTACACTGGCGGTGTGGCTGGCGGTGCAGATGCCCTCGCCAAATATGAGACGACGGTCTACTCGCTCGGTAAGGAGGATATGATCCGCAAACTTGCCGCTGAACTGGGCCCTGTCTTTGGTCTTAAGGATCTATCCAAGAAGTCGGTGGCCGAGATCGTTAAGGCGCTCAATGCCAAACTTCCCGATCCGCGGAAGGGTCGCAAGACCGATACTCCCGATAAGGTGTCCGCGGGATCCCACGATAAGGTATGTCGTGCTCTGGGTCAGGCTCTTAACAACATGTATGGTCGCAACATCATCAACCTTAGTGGTGATGTGAACGCGATCTGCAACGACTCCGTTGAGGTCGTGAACACTCTGTTCTCTGGTCTCCAGTCTGAGTTCGTGGCAGTGGCTCGTGATGTTGAGGCGTCTATTAAGGCTATCGAGACGATGCAGCGTGTCCTGAAGAGTTCGCGCGAGAGTCTCGTTGAGCGTGTCGACAAGTCGGACGATGAGATCCTTCGCCGTGAGGCTGGTGCCGTGCGGGACTTCATGGATCGCACTGATCAGGAACTCGAGCGTCAGATGGCCCTTCTCCGCAATTCCATGTCGGTGGCTCTTGCCCCCGCTCGTGATTCGCTCATGCTCGCCATCAAGGAGCAGAAGAACCTCAGTGGTTACTTCCGCGATTTCAAGCAGGCGACTGGCCGTAAGCTTGGTGAGAAATTGAGTTACATGCTGGTTAGTGCCGAATTGCTGGCCACTGTGGCCGCATCTATTAACCGCGCCCTCAAGGATGTGGGTATGTCGGTCGATGAATACAAGAAGATCGAGTCCAACTCGAGTCTGGATGACGCTATTTACAACCTAATGAACAAAAAACTCAAGCATGCGTCCGTCCGCGAACTGACCAAGTTTGTGAATGCTTCGGAAATATTACGTAAAAATAATTATCGCCACGGTGATATAAGCAAAATGCTATCATCATCTGCGTCGAAGTCGGGTGGTCGTCCCAAGAAACTCGATGAGCAGATCGCCAAATCGCGCAAGAACCGTGATGTCCTCCGTCGTGAGTTCTCCATGCGTCTGAACAAATTATACACCCGTCTTCTGAATGCCAGCACTGCGGTGGTTCACGAAGTCGGCAAGGCTATCCCCCTGAGCGACGATCTCGCTAAATACGGACGTGCTCTGGATCGTCTTGATGAAAGCCTCGATGTTTCGACGACGAGTTTCGCCAAGGCTCTTCTCGGTGAGTTTGTTGACGCTAACGCCCGCGAGGTGCGTTCGCAGTTCCTCGCCAATCTACGCGCGATGGCTAAGGCTGCTGATGCCCTTAAGTCGGGCCCGATGGGTGTCCAATTCAGCGATGTGTCCAAGGCTGTGACTGCGGTTGCCGAACTGGCTGACAATTTTACTGATATTATGAAGGCTGCCAAGAAGGTCACGGCTAACGTCGCGGCTCCTGCCGATACTGATGATGACACCGTTCTGGGCGGCGATGATGATGATAAATGCGTATCTGATGTGGCCCGCAGTACTTCTAACCTTAAGCGCGCGATGGCCGAGTTCCGCTACTTCTACCGTTCTGCTAACCTCACGGTGAGCATGAAGGTGGCGGCTGCTGCTCGTGATAAGTGCACCGATGGCTACCTCGATCTGGTCGGTGAGGCGATTGGCCTTGAGATCACTGATATTGAGAGTGCCCACGCCGAAGAAATCAAGGTTATCACTGAACTCGATGATGCGATCGCTGATAAGGATGCCAAGGATGTCGTTAAGAAGTATCTGACGGCCCGTAAGAACGCCCGTGTTGGTCTCTACAAGACCCTCGAGGCTGTCGATGCTTACCTTGGTGCTTTCACTGATGGTGTGGCGAAGAACCCCGCTGATGTCGGTAAACTTGTTAAGATCCTCGAGGGTCTCAACATTGCCGTGAAATGGTACAATGAGAAGTCGGGCGATCGTCTTGTCGAACTTTATGAGACGATGCCGAATGCTGGCGGGGTTCAGTCTGGTCTGGCTGTGCGTACTGCTGGTGCAGGACACTACTACGATGATCTTGTTAGCAAACAAAATGTGGGACGTGCTACCAGTTTAGTCGCCCCTAGTGCTCAGGTCGGTGGACAGTCCCTTGTTCTTGATCTCTTGAAGCGCGCGAAGAAGGCGGTGTGTGCTGTTGGTGCCCTGAAGAACCTTGTGTCGCTGTTCGTCTCGGTCGGCTCTGAGTTTGGCGATAAGAACGTTCTGAAGAAGATCCCGCTGACCCCCAACCAGATCAACAAGAACCTCGCCGATTACGTTCAACTTTCAACGTTCGGCCACAATGCTGCCGCTGCTGCACCTACATCGAAGGTCGAGTTCGATGCCAAATACTCGATCACGATGCGTCGTGTTGGTGCTGGTGTTGGTGCTGGTGATGCCGCTCTTGCGTCTCTCGAGAAGGAGGATAAGGCTCTTAACAACCTGCTTAAGGCCATGTCGGCCAAGACGCTGACTGCGGTTGGTGCCTATGCGATGCTGACGCAGGGTGATGATGCTGGACGTGGTCGCCCAACCGACCCTATTCGGATGGTGCTCGGTGGTGGCGAAGTTGACGCCAAGTCCGAGAACGCGGAACTTTACATCCGTCTGACGCTTCTGGTGGAATTCTACCGTGATATCTTCAACCTCGGAGATGCGGTGGCTGCCGGTGCTCCCGATCTCGCCATTACGCTTGTTCCTGAATTTAACAATGTTTGGGGTAACCTGATCAATCTGGTGTTTGATCGCACCAAGTATCTCAAGAACGGTAACTACAGCGACGCTCAGGTGAGTGCGTTGGTGTCGGAGATCAACGAGATCGCTCATCTTTACCGCTCCCGTAACTCCAAGGTGGGTGTTCGTGATATCCTGAACGAGTTTATCAGCGAAATTAACTGTCGCTACGGTGTCTACAAGAAGGCCGAACTGGAGGCGTGGATCGCAGAGAACAAGTTCAAGGCTTACGACGGCAAGAAGGCAACTCTGGATGATGCCACCAACTTCGAGATCCTTCCTGGAGAGGATGAGCCCGAATACCCGCGTCCTGCGGCTTCAGACAAATACATCCAACTCCCGCGTGGTGAGGGTAATCCCGAGGCGGTTCGTCTGGATGCTATTACGCAAGATGTCGTCGAGGCGTTCGTTGGTAAACTGACTGCTGCTCTGGATCTGGGCAAAAACAAAGGTCTTATGGCTAACAACGAGGGTTTCACTTACTCGCTGGACGAGAACGTGCGTCAGGTTCGTGCCCGTCTTGACGGGGCTACTGCCGCTGAGCGTCTGGCCGTTGTTGGTGAGGCTGTCCGCACTTCCAACCAAGTTGCGGGTATGGCCAGTGGTCGTGTGCTGATGTTCCACGAGACTGTCGTGGCTCCGATGTCGGCCGCCGCCGCTCTTCTGCAGACTATGCAGAATTACGTTGCGGATGCTACCGCACTCAATGATGGTGGTACTGATGATGATGATGCTCTTGTCACACTTGTTGAGATCCTGTGGACTCTGCAGGGCGATTGTGATGGTCTGGTCGATGCCCGTATCGAGGGCGAAAACAACGTGCTTGTGGATGTGAGTGGTGTTGCTGATCTGATCGATAACCTGCTATCCGGTGCTCGTGCTAACCTCGATCGTTTCCGTCTGAGCCTACCCCGTGCGGTGCTTGAGAAGTATGAGCAAGACGTTGGTGGTCTGCAAGAACTCGAGTCTCGTGCCGATGTGCTCCTACGTGGTGTTAACTCCGAGAGCAACAGCGTCAACCGTGCCGCGAACGCACTTAACGACGTGATGGGTAGTCTGGTTTCCACTGGCAACGACCTGTCTGAGGGTGTGTCTGCTCTAGTGGCGTGGGGTGCGACTGGACCCGGGGGTGAGAC
>Ga0136555_1000242_pt1 | contig 22673 bp, 20 predicted proteins | sample AntRauTorckE5432_FD_104927 | JGI IMG/M metagenome (GOLD analysis project Ga0136555, IMG submission 104927) | Saline lake microbial communities from Rauer Islands, Antarctica - Metagenome Torckler E5 #432 | ecosystem: Environmental > Aquatic > Non-marine Saline and Alkaline > Saline | place...
ATACAAAGAATAAAGTGGCATCCAAAACCACAGCAATCTTCCTATGAAAAATTCGAAAAAACTATTCATTTTGAGTGCTCATTAATTAATTTTATAAATGACATCTTTTCTTTCTACGACGATTTCCCAATTTTTCTTTTCGGCTATTTCCTTTAGTTCCTTGTTGGGATTAAAAGCAATCGGTCGATCAACTAATTCCAGAAATTTAGCGTCTGATTCCGTATCTCCAACTCCAACTGAATCTTTCAAAGAAAAGTTTCTTTCCTTAGCAAATTCTTCGACTATTTTGCCTTTATCCAAAACTGGAATAAAAACTTCTTTTCCAGTATAAAATCCTTGATCGTCTATTTCGTAAATACTACCAAAGAAATCATCAAAACTAAAATTTTCTGCATAGCCACTAACTATTTCTATTGGGGAACCAGAAATCATTAAAAGATGATACTCTTCTCTTAGTTTTCTAATCAAATTTCTAGTAAAAATATGTACTCTCTGATAGTTAGCAGAAATAACTTTTTGAGCTATTTTTTTAACGTCTCTTTCTTCACAACCAACAATATTTTTTTCATAAATTTGCAACATTTTATCCCGATGTTGCTCATAGGTATGTTCCTGGTTAATCCATTCTCCATAAAGTTCATTTAAATCTTCTTTAGAAGTTTTTTGAAAAATACCAGCATAAATCAGATGAGTTAAAAGCTCAAAATGCAAATTCTTCCGAAAAATTGTTCCGTCAACATCAAAAATAGCCAACTTATTTTTTCTCATTATTTTTTGCTATTTTTATTATATTTTTTCATTATCGTCTCATCTTCTTTGGCGCTTAATTTAACATAAATAGCAACCAACATCAAAAATATACCTACCAAAATCCATTGAGTTGATGCTAACCAAATATCACTATCTAGCCATCCTATCATTGCACCAAAAATAGCCATGAATGCGAAAACGAAAAAACCATCCGCTAAAATTTTGTGAAAACTAATCATTATTTTTTCACCTCCTTCTTTTTATTTTTCATTTCTTTCTTTTTTGTTTTTATCTTTTTATTTGAAATAAATAAAAATTTATATTTTTCTAATTTTTCTATTAAAATAAAATTTAAAATCATTCTGGTAATTACGATAGCCGTAAACATTGAAATCAAAATACCAATCATTAAGGTTAAGGCGAACCCTTTGATAAATCCTGTTCCCAAAACCATTAAAATTAACGCAGTTATAATCGTTGAAATATTTCCGTCTCTAATTGATGGCCAGGCTCGTTTGAAACCTTCATCCGAAGAAACCCTTAAACTTTTTCCACTTTTAATTTCCTCTTTTATTCTTTCAAAAATCAAAATATTAGCATCAACCGCCATTCCAACTGAAAGAATATAGCCTGCAATTCCAGAGAGTGTCAAAGTTATGGAAAAAGGAGTTACCGAAGATAACTTGAAAATAGACACCATCAAAGCAGTATATAGTCCCAAAGAAATTACCGAAACCAAGCCTAACAAACGATAATATAAAATCATAAAAATTCCCACCAATACAAAACCTATTAATCCAGCCTTTAAACTTTGATCTAAGGATATTTTTCCCAAAGTTGGGCCAATGCTTTGTTGGCTGATCAAAGTTATAGGAACTGGTAAAGCTCCAGCATTTAATCTTTGAGCCAAGTCTCTGGCTTCCTGAATAGTAAAATCTCCATTAATAACCGCCTCTCCGTTTCTAATCACTGACTGAACAGTTGGCGCACTAATAATCTGACCGTCTAAATAAATAGCCACTGGCTTGCCTTGATTTCTTTCGGTTATTTCTTTAAATAAATCTTTCCCAGTATCATCAAAAACTATTCCGACTTCTGGTTGATTGGTTTGCGGATTAAAAATCAAATTAGCTTCTTTCAATTGTTGTCCAGTCAAGCCAGTATCTTTGAAAGATTGTTGTTTTTGCTGCAACAAAGCCTCTTCGCTTAAAATAGAAACTAATATGTGAGAGGCTTTTACTTCTTTTGTTCCCTCTATTTCCCTTTCTTCTATTTTTTTAATTATATGCAAGCCCACCTCTGTTTCAACTAATTCTGGATAAACTTCTCCAATCGTAAAATCCTCTTTAAAAGCAACTTCGGAGAAAGATTCAAGCATATCTTCTTTTTTAAAAAATCCCAAGTCTCCACCCTTTTCAGCGCTTCCTGAATCGTCGGAATTTTCTTTTGCTAACTCTGAAAAATCATCTTGGTTTAGAGCCTTCTCCAAAATTTCTTGAGCTTTTTGTTGTTGAGTTTCTTTTTGATTTTGGATAAAATCTTTTTCTTCTTGGGTTAATTCAGAATCTAAATTTTGTTCTTTAAACTCCAATATCGGAGTTTTGTTAATAACATTCTTGGCATCCTCGACATCTTTAACTCCTGGCAATTCAATAATCAATCTATGAATATTTCCAACCTGAGAAGTTTGAACAATCGGCTCAGACACTCCATAAGCATCGATTCTTTTTTTAATAACATCTTGAATTCCCTCTAGCGAATTTTTTTTATCTTCATTTTTAATATTGCTCATATCGGCTTCATAGAGCAAATGAACTCCACCCTGAAGGTCCAAACCTAAACTTATTTGAAACTTTTCGGTTGTTTTATCTAACCAAAAAATTCCCGTTTTTTTCGGATTAGCTATTAAAATAGCCAAAATCATCAAAAAAATGATTAAAACAACCTTAAATTTTCGCTTATTTCTATAATTCATAAAATCATTTTAACAAAAAATACTCAAAAAACAATAGTAATAGCAACTTATTACTTATGATTATTTTTTAAATTTGTTTTCTCTGATACCAAATATTTTTTTATTAAAAAAATAATTACTATTATTAAGAATGGCACAAAAGCCCAATCCCCAAATTTAACATAAAAAGTTAAATTATTTCGAGGCTCAACCTCGCCATTTAAAAAATTGTCGCCCTTTTTATTAATATTTGTTATTTCCCCTTTATTAGAAATAATCAAAGAATTAACATAATTGCCTGATAAAACGAAATATCTATCATTCTCAACCGCTCGTGTTTTCATTATATTAACAATTTGATTTCTTAAAAATAAATTCCCCTTGAAAGAACCGTGAGAACTTGGATTAACAAAAAATTGAGCCCCGTTTATTGTCATATCTCTAGAAATTTTTGGAGAAACTAATTCAAGACAAAAAATTCCTCCTATTTTTAAATTCCCAAAATCGCCGATAGTCAATTCTTCTCCTTTAGAAAAACCCCCAATAAGAAATCGTTCCAGTAAACTATCAGCATTAAATAATTTAGCAATATATTTAAAATAAACTGGTAAAAATTCTGTTCCAGGAGTAAGAAACATTTTATCATAATGTTTCACCAAGTTTTCTTCAACATTATAATAAAAAAGTCTGGATTTTACTTTCTTTGAATCATAAACAGCATCTGAATCTATGATAATCTTTTTTTTATCAGAAAAAAAATTTTCATAATATTCACTTAAAGATTTTTCTTTAAATAAAATACTATTAAAACCAAACCCTTCTGGGAAAATAATTACTCTGGGATTAAAATTACTTTTCTCTATTTCCATTAATATATTAAAATAATTTTTATGCTTTTTTTCCAATTCTTCTTTGTTTTCAGAAATGTTTGGCTCGTATTGAAACTCTAAAGAAGAAATTCTAATTAAATTTTTACTTTCTGAATTTTTAAAAATAATTTTATTAAAAGGTAAAAATATTGCTATAATCAAAAGAAATAAAAATATAATTTTAGATTTATTTTTTATTTTATTGGATTTAAAAAACATCCAATAAATAGCAAAATTAATAAAAACAATCACAAAACCAAGCAAATAAACCCCTCCAAATCTTGCTAATTGCAAAAAATTTTCGCTAGAAGCGAAAATATAACCAATAGAGCAAAAAGTGTCATGTTCACCAAAAAAACTGTTCTCTTCATAATAAGCCAATGGATGAATAAAAGTTCTTGAATAATCAAATAAAACCCACAAACTTGAAAATAAAAAAATATCCCAAAAAGTTTTTGTTTTAAATTTATAAAATAAATAGAATAGAATCAAAAAAGGTGTCACACAACATATCAAAACAAAATAAATTAAATAAGCAAGTATTACTATTTTTCCTATCAAAAAATTTGGAATTTCGAACCAAGCAAAAACATCAGTACTCAAAAGCCAAGACATTAAAAAACTATAAGCTAAAAAACTAAATAGAAATAAACCAGAAAAAAGTTGTTTTTTGTTTTCAACTTGATATAAAAATTTAATCAAAGGTATCAAAGAAACTAAACCTAAAAACCAAAAAAGCGGGAAGTTATATCCCAACGAAAGCAAAACAGCTGAAAAAATCGGGTAAAAATATTTATTTTTAAATTTATTTCTACAACTCATAAAATTATTTTAACAAAAAGACTATTTAAAAAATTAAATTTATCATAATCAATTATATCACAAAAACCAACTTTGGTTGGTTTTTGTTTTTATTCGATATTTTTTTACAAAATAAGCAAGGCGACTATTTTTGTCTTAAGACTTTTGCTAATAATTGCTTCTTGGTTTTTCAGAATATTAGATCTCAGTCCAAGTGGCTGATTTTGGAACACATTCAGCATTTTCATTATCAATTACTTTACAAGCATAACCCACTTTGCAAGGGTCTTTTTCGTAATGATTACAATAAACATGATTATTATAACAACTTTCTCCAGCACAACCCTGTGAAGTTCCGTCATATTTAGCCCAGACATCACCATCTTTACAATACTCATGATCTGCACCATTGGTGTCACAAGTATCATTTCCGCATTCATCATATTTATAATCTCCACAACTATTCCAGCTCCAATCCCCCAAACAAGTGCTAACATTACAACCTTGGTTGACCCAAAAATCATAAACTGCCCGAACATCATTATTGCTACAATAAAGAAGTGGAGCGCTTGAATAATCGCAATAACTTGATTTACATGTTTTTGTTCCTATCGCTGTCTTAGTCTTACATTCAAAGTCTCCGGTCTGAAGAAAAGAAGTGCCAAGACAAAAATCAGTAACAGGGGGACTAAATGACCTATCAACTAACTCCCCAGGACAATCCTTACTGCCACCGCTACCAATACATCCACCAGAACAAGTATCGCCTGCGCAAGTATAAAGAGCACAAGAACAATCCGGAACACAAGTTGGTTTACCAGGACACTCTAAACCTTTTGAACAGCTTTTTATTTCTTTTTCAATTGTTTGAAGACCCGTTTTTGAATCAGTGCAGGTTTTAATTCTTGTTTTCGAACCATAAACATCTTTACACTTACCTGTGCACCGCCCACCACATCCGTCAGAGCACATGGAAGCACTAGATATACTATCAGCACAAGAGCAATTAGGAACGCAGGTATTACTACTACCACCACCCGGAGTGGGACCACCTGGAGTGGGATTACTACTACCACCGCCTGGAGAAGGTGGAGGAGGTGGAGGAGGCGAAACAACTTCTTTAATTTGACTAATTATATCATTAGCATTGATGAAAGCATTACCCCACGCGACATTAAATTGCACAAAAAACATTAACAATGAGACTAAAATTATTTTTTTCATTTTTTTCATTTATTAAATTTATCAAAATTTATATACAAGGTCCCCAAGCTGAATAACTGCAAGTAGTTTCTCCTTGTGTTCCAGGACACCAATAACATCCATTGTCATAGCCACTACTAGGAAGATACGATCCAGATAGACCACACCCGGGATCCTTAGTTCCCTTACAAACCGAATTTCCACAACTATCCTTGTAGGTTTCCCCCGATGAACCGCCGACAACGGCAACACAATAATTAGAAGCGAGATCTGGATCACACTTGCAAGAAGAACTAGTTATTGGGGCACAATAGACTGCTCTAGAATCCCAACCCAATTCAGTATGAGGCAATGTATACTGATAACCCTCATCACAATAGTATTGACATTTAGTAGATTCATTACAGGATGAAACTAGTTTATAAGCGTCTTTAGTCAAATCTTGATCATCTCCTCCACAAAGAGTGGCATTTTGAAGATACAACCATTCTCCTGGTACTTCAAGTCCAATACATGCTGGAGCAACAGTGAAAGACAGATAACCAGTGAAGTCAGGATCCCCTGTAAAAGTATATTCATCATTATAAATTCTGTTGTCTAACCATCTAATTTTAGCTTTATATGCGCCTCCAGAGTTAGGAGCTGGTTCGCTTGCGGAAAAATAGCTCTTTCCTGTTTGAGAATATTCCTGACCAGTTTCGGGAATTTGTATATAAATATTAGAAGAAGGAACGGAATTCCAACAAGCCGTTTCCGAAAGTTTAACTTCAACCACAACTGACTCGCCTCGATTAAAATTAGTTTTATTGATATTATAATTAACTGTCAAATCATGAGGCTCTAAATATCCTCCTGTTGTATCTGGATGACTCACTGAATAAATAATATTTCTAGTATCCGCTTCAACTTGATTGAAAAAGCCAAACAAACTCAAACTCACCAAAGAAAAAATAAATATTGAAAGAAACCTGCTCTTGAAAACTAGAATTAGAATTAGAATTAGAATTATCACAATTCCAGTAACAAAAATTAAAAAAGCAATTGATTTTTGATTTTCCTGAGAAACTTTTTGGCTGGGAACTTCATCTTGGCTGGGAACTTCATCAGAAGTAAAATTAAAATCAGAATTAGTCAAAACTTGTCCCGTGTCCTTTTCTATTATAGAAGCCTTCACTACAGGAGAAACACATTCGTTTTTAATATAGTAGTTAATTTTTTGTTCAACGGAGTTGTCATCTAAAACTTGTTGAATTTTTTCACCACAACTTTTGCCTTGATGATCTGAAACGACCAACTCTACTGAAACTTCATTAATTTCAGTTCTTTCCCCTCTCGAATTGGCAAAGTTATCAGCTGATTTAGTAAAGAAAAAAATGATTTCAGCAGTCTCGCCTTTTTGGTAATAATTTTTATCTAAAAGTAAATTGTTTATGGTAGCACTTTTACCCCTGGTTACATAATGAAATAAGACTAGATTTGAAGAAATATTTTGATCATTTTCAAAAGATAATTTAGCATCATATGCTTGAGGATTAGTTTCTATTGGAATTTCAAGTTCAAACTCTTTTTTTTCCAAGGATTTTATCTCTTTTTCAGAATTTAAATTTTGATTATTAACATTTTCCCCAAAAGTAGTTCTGGTAAAAGTTTCCAATCGAGGCTTTAAAATCAAATCTTTATCTGAATTATTCTTAATTTCACAGTTTAGAAAAAGTTTTTCGCTAAAGTCAAGATCAACCCCTTGAAGTAATTTATATTTTTCTGTTTCATCTCCAACTTTTAAGTAGCAAGTTGAAGTTAAAATTTCTAAATTTTCTCCGGAACCTTCCAATTTGATATTCAACCTAGATACTCCTAAAGGTAAACCATTTTTATTTTTAAGCGAAATTTCTAAAAAATACTCTCCCTTTAAATAATCTGGTGCTTGATATTCAATCTTTTTAACTACTTCCGAATTTTCACCCAAATTCAAACTTTCCTTGAAAATCTTTTCGTCAATCAAATAACCGGTTTGTTCATCTTGATTTTTATTAAAAAGTCTGACTCCATAATTGATGTCTGGTTGAGCTTTTTCTCGATTATTAATTAAAAAACTTAAATCAAAATTGTTCCCATTTTGATTGATTATTTTAAAATCATATATATTGACTGTCGCCACCAAAAAACTCTTTGATTCTTTTGATTCAACAGCATCCTTAATTTGTGATTCAACGGCATCATTTATGTGCAACAACTCTTCCTCTTGCGCTGAAACTAGATTAAAAAAAGAAAAAAAGACTAAGAAACCTGTTAGAAAATAATTTTTAATTGACATTTTTTTATTTTAGATAATTTTTATTTCTATTTATTTTTTGTAAATAGATTTTTTTAATTTAAATATTTTATTACTTTATTTTATGAATGCTAGTAGCAGTGAAAGATGGCTTATTCAAGATGTTTTCTTCACTATTAACAATCACTTCATCCCCAATTTCAAGTTCTTCTAAGCCTACTATAGCTCCCATGGAATTAGCATCTGGAGCTGGAAGGAAAACGACGGTATTTTGATCAACAGAGACTATGGAACTCCAAGCGCTTTCAAGGTGAGAAAATTCTATAGTAATCTTATCATCTTGTTTGTTCGTTATTTTTCCAATAGCAGAAATCAATAATTTTTGGTTTATTTCCTCGAATTCTTCTTCGCTAATTTGATCTTTCTCGTTCAAAATTTTTTTAAAATCTTCTGGGCTCAATTCTTCTTTAGTTGGAGTTAATTTTTTAATCAAAGTTTTTTGACTTGGAACAGTTTTTTCAATCGAAGTTTTATTTTGATTAAGTATAAAAATTATCAAAAATAATCCTGAAACCAACAAGATTATCAACAATAAAATTAAGATTCTTTTGTTTTGCATTTTTTTTGTTTTTTGATTAAAGCACCACTGAAAAATTCCTTATCAATTCAGTAGTTTTATTTTTATTTATTTTAATTCTAATTTTAAGAGAAAAGTTTGTCAAGAGTATATTTTATTTTGTCAATTACAAATAAAAATGTCATACTTAAAAAAATTTGTTAATTTTCGAATAAAGAAACTAAAGATTTCTCTTTAAACCCAAATGCTCATAAGCTCTCAAAGTGACTTTTCTTCCCCGGGGAGTTCGCTCTAGCATTCCGATTTGAAGCAAAAAAGGTTCATAAACATCTTCAATAGTTTGGACTTCTTCTGAAGTTGCGGCTGCAATGGTTTGAATTCCGACTGGACCACCATCAAATTTCTCAATCATTATAGTTAAAATCTCTCTATCAGCTGGTTCTAATCCCAACTCATCCACCTCTAACATTTCTAAAGATTTTTTAACTATTTCTTGATTGGCTATCTTAACTTCACTTATTTCAGAAAAGTCTCTAACCCGCTTCAATAAACGGTTTGCAATTCTTGGCGTTCTTCGGCTACAAGCCGCTACCATCTCGCAACCCAAAGCATCAATCTCGGTTTTTAAAATTTGAGCTGAACGTTTGATTATTTCTTGAATTTCATTTTCTTCATAAAAATTCAATCGAAGCAATGCTCCAAATCGATTTCTCAAAGGTGAAGAAAGCATTCCTAATCTTGTAGTTGCTCCGATAATAGTAAATTTCGGCAAGTCCAACTGAATAGTTCTAGCTGAAGGCCCTTTACCTAAAATTATATCTAATTTTCCATCTTCCATAGCTGGGTACAGAACCTCTTCCACGGTTTTATTCAAACGATGAATTTCATCAATAAATAAAACATCCCCGTCGTTCAAATTAGTTAAAATTGAACCAAGATCTCCCACTCTTTCAATAGCTGGGCCAGAAGTAATTTTGATGCCTGCGCCCATTTCTCCGGCAATTATGTGAGCCAAAGTAGTCTTGCCTAGTCCAGGAGGACCAAAAAGCAACACATGGTCTATAGCTTCTTTTCTTTTTTTAGCTGCCTGAATTAAAACCTTAAGATTTTTTTTAGCATTTACTTGACCGATATACTCATCAAAACTTTTCGGTCTTAAATTTTTTTCAGCTCCCTCCTCTTTAACTTTCTGTTTATTTGAGGTTATCATTTTCTATTGACAAATATTATTTAATATGATAGAATTCTAAATTAGTTTGTAATAACCTGTAGACAAAGGAGTGCTAGGCACGAGAGCCTTTTTAAAGTCTTATTGTAATACACAACTTTGGGAAAATTTTAATCTATTTTTCGATTAAACATGAGATTTTAAATAGGCTCTCACTTTTCTCCTTAAAGAACTCTTCTTAGCTAATAGGATAATTCAGTTTCGGCTTAGTTATTCCTCGGATTTGTTCTAAACTTGCGATTTTTAATTGCGAGATGTTGTCTACAGATTATTATGAGTTTAATAAACACTTCTCTCCCCAGAGAGGTGTTTTTTTATATCAACTAATTTCAACCTCTCTCAAAACTTCCGATAAAACAGTTTTCCCATCCAAAACACTCAAGACCCCGTCTTGAAACATGCTTAACATTCCATTTTCAATAGCCTTGTCCTCTATTTCACTTCTAGTAGGATTTCCTGCTAAGAATTTTTCCATTTCTTCATTGATTTCTAAAATTTCAAGAATAGGAATTCTTCCTTTAAAACCAGTACTATTACATTCTGGACAACCGACAGCGGTATACAAATATTCCGGAACTTTAAAATTGTTTTCAATTTTTGGAGAAATTGATTTCAATGCCTTATCTATTATGTCTTTATCTTCATCACTAATTGATTCTTGTTTTTTACACTTAGGACACAATCCTCTAACTAATCTTTGAGCCATAAAACAATTAGTTCCGCTAGCAATATCTAATCTATCAATCCCCATATTCAAAAGTCTTTGAACAGAAGCAGCCGCACTATTGGTATGTAAAGTAGTTAGAACCAAATGTCCAGTTAAAGCAGCTTTATAAGCCAAATCTGCTGATTCATCGTCTCTGACTTCTCCAACCATCATAATATCTGGGTTTTGCCTCAAGAGAGATCTCATCGCTGAAGGAAAATCATAATTTTCTTCCAAATTAATTTGAGTTTGAATAATACCATCAATTTGATATTCTATCGGATCTTCAACTGTTATTATTTTAATTTCTGGTTTGTTTAAATAACTCAAAATGCTATATAAAGTAGTAGTCTTTCCACTTCCTGTTGGTCCAGTGTTGATTATCATTCCATTCGGTTTTTGGGCTTGTTTTTTAATTCTTTCTAAATTGATTGAATTCAAGCTCATTTTCTCTAATTCTATAGATTGCGCATTTTTATTCAAAAGTCTCATTACTAAAATATCCCCATAACCACCCAAAATTGAAGAAACTCTAACATCAACTTTTTTCAAGTCAATCTCTTCTATTTGTGATAAATCAATGGAAAAACGACTATCTAAAGTGCCCCCTTCTCTTTTTCCGGTTTTAACTCCCATTATATTTTTTAATTCATTCAAAACTCCTAGAAAATCATCCATCGGAAAATTAAAGATTGTTTGCAATACTCCATCAATTCTAAACCTCACCTTGAATTCTTTTTCTCCAGGCTCGATGTGAATATCTCCGGCTCCATCTAGAATTCCTTTCAATAAAATAACTTCTACTATGTCTTTAGCTGGCTGATTAGATAAATCCTCTACGATTTTGCTTGCATTTAAATTTAATTTTTGATAAGCACTTCCCCCTATGATTACTTTATTAGATAAAGATTGAACCATTATTCTTTCATAAAGCTCCAAGATGTATTCTCCTCCTCCTAAAACTCTTTGAATTTCTTCCATAGAAGTTTCTCCCTTTAAAGCTTTGACTATACCATCTTGTATTAAATTTACCATTCCTTCCTCTAAAGCCTGTTGAATAATTTCATTCTCAGTAGCTAAATCGGTAATTTTTTTTCTAATCTCATCGCTAATACCCAAAACCTCAAAAATCCCTACTCTTCCCTTATAACCAAGCCCATTACATTTCAAACAGCCTTTTGGTCTCCATAGTTCGCTAATTTCATTCGGAATTTCAATTTCAGCTTTTGGTGAAATCATCGATAAAATTTTTCTAAAACTCTCTACTGTGGTCTTAGCTGGAATATATTTTTCCTTGCAATTTGGACATAATCTTCTCACTAGCCTCTGACTAATAACAACATTAATGGCTGAGGCGATTTGATTAGTTCCTATTCCTAATTCCATCATTCTCGAAACAACTCCCGCTGAACTATTAGCATGAATAGTAGTTAAAACCAAATGGCCAGTTAAAGCAGCCTGAATAGCAACATCAGCGGTGTCTTCATCTCTGATTTCTCCTACTAAAATAATATCAGGATCTTGTCTAACCACTGCTCTTAAACCTTTTTCAAAAGTATATCCACCGTTTTTATTAACTTGAGTTTGAATAATTCCCGGAAGTTTATATTCAACTGGGTCTTCAATAGTGATAATTTTTTTCTCCGGAGCATTGAGACGATTTATTAAAGAATATAAAGTGGAAGTTTTTCCACTACCAGTTGGACCAGAGTTAATTATTATACCTTCTTTTTTATAGGAACTAGCTTCTAATTTTTTATAAGCTGCCCCAGTTAAGCCTAGATTTTCCAATTTTAGCTCATCAAAGTCCATCATCAACAAACGCATAACGATGCTTTCTCCATAATTACCTGGCAAAACAGAAACTCTCACATCTAAATTCTCTTCTTGGCTAATTTTAATAGAAAATCTTCCATCTTGAGCTATATCATTAACGTTTAAAATCATACTGGAAAGCATTTTCACCCTTGAAACCAAGGAAGAATAAACACTAACTGGAAATTCCGCAATCACTTGCAAAACTCCATCTATTCGATATCTCAATCTAATTTTCTCGTTTCTCTGAGGCTCAAAATGAATATCAGAAGCTTTCAATTTTATTGCTCCAGCGATGATAATATTTAAAACTTTTGTAGTAGGAATTTTTTGAATTTTTTCCTCCAAATCAACTAAATCTTTTATCTGAGCTTGAAAATTATCCAATTCTTCTGATGACAATGACATACTCAAAAAATCAATTTTATTAATTAATTTAATTGATTTATAGTTTTCCCAAGCTCTTTCAAGCGATGATTTTGAAACAACATAGAACTCAAATTCTAAATCTAATTTTTGCGATAAATTTTGAAGATATTTCCTTGTCTCATCATCTTTCGGGTTCAAAGAGCCAATTTTAAGTTTATTTTTATTTTTTCCTAAAACTACTATATTATATTTTTTAGCTTCTTCTTCGGAAATAAGACTGATGGTTTTTTGATTAATAGGAAAAATATTTAAATCCATATAAGGAAGACTTGCTTCTTGAGCAAATTGATAAGCTTTTTCTTCTTCTGATTTTTTTCTACGATTTTTTAAGGTTGTGCTTAAAGCATAGTCCTTTTGCCATCGATCATTTTCAGAAATTTTGTTTGATGAAGTTATGGGCATTTTTTTTCTTGTCCCATTAAATCATTTTAAGCGAAACTCAAAATGCTATTTAATTGGGCTTGAACCGTTAAATTATTTTAAGTGAAGCTTAAAATACTATTTAAATGGGTTATTTAAATTAATTATTTATTATTTTATTTATTTTTATCAAAACTTAATTATATTCTACCTTTAATCGGAAATTTTATCAACTCCCCCTTCACTCCAAGGATGACATCTAATAATTCGCTTGAAACCGAACCAACCTCCTTTAAGCACTCCAAACTTTTCAATCGCTTGATAAGTATACTCCGAACAAGTTGGGTGAAATCGACAAGTTCTTTCACTATAAAAATAAGACAACCAGCCCGTGTCTTTAGATAAAGTTTTTTGATAAATTCGTATCAACCCCAAAACAATTTTTTTCATTTTATTTTTATATTGAATTAATTGCGAAAACAATGAATAAATATTAATTTAAGGTGTCGTTCCCGTTTCCAATTTATCAAGGATAAACTCCAGCTAAAATCCAGAATCTGTTTAATGGGAATTTTTCCAAACACATTTTTATCACTAAAAACTATAATTTTGAGGCAAATTTTTTCAGTGCTTTAAATTGTTTACAATTAATTATAACATATATATAAAAATTTATCTTTTAAAATTTTTAATACACATTCCATAAAATAAACACTTTGACATATTCACTTTAAAATACTATTATAAAAATATATATAATTAGAAAATTTTCATGAATAGAACCCAAAGAAAACTGTTTACTTTGTTTTTTGTTTTGCTTTTTGCTCTAGTGGCTCCAACAATAGTCTTGTTTGCTCAAGGCTATCGTTTTAATTTAGAAAACAACATTTTCATCCACAGTGGTTCAATAACAATAAAAAGTTGGCCCAGAGACATAAGCATCTTTATTGATGGAAAAAGACAACTAAATAAAAATTTAAGCATTATTAATAGAGCCTATACTATAAATGGCATAAAACCCGGAAAATATAAACTAACTTGTTCCAAGCCAGGATATAGCACTTGGGAAAAAGAAATCAACGTTCATTCAGGCTTCTCTACTGAATTTTGGAATGTAATTCTTTTCCCCGAACAAGAAAACTTGGAAACAGAGATTTTTCAAACATCAGGAGAAATTCAACAATTCTTTCTTTCGCCTGAAAAAAATGAAGAGTTAATTTTATTTACTCAAAATAAAAAAAAGAATCAAATTCACCGCCTCAATACTAAAAACCAAAAAACTGAATTGATTTTTGAAACAGCAAAATATGCTTTTATCAACAAAGAAGCGGGTTTAAATATAGAATGGAACGCTGAAAATAAAAAATTCATCTTGCCAGTACTAGAAAATAAACAAAAAAAACATATCATTGTTAATACTGAAATCAACGATTCAGAAGAAAATCTAATAGTTTTGGATGATTTTTTTGAAAACAGTTTAATTGAAAAAGCTCGCTGGATGTTTGACGAAAAAGAAAAGTTAATTTTATTAACAGAAAAAAAAGAACTTTTCTCTTTTGATTACAAAAATCAAATCAAAGTTTTAATCGCAGAAAATGTTAGTAGCTTTGATTTTGCTGATTATAACATTTATTACACCCAGCTACCCAACAACATTGTCTGGGAAGTGAAACAAAATGACCTAAAAAACAAAGAACAAATTACTTCGGAAATTTTATCTTCGGAGAACGAAGACTCTTCAGTTAAAATAACTGCCTATGACAAAAATCGGATTTTTATCAACAACGATAATCAAAACAGTTTACTTTACATTAAAGACAAAGCCAAAAACATTAATCTAAAATTAAAACCCAATCAAAACATTACTGGAATTCAATTTTCCAACGATGGAAAAAAAGTTCTTTGTTGGAATGACAATGAAGTTTGGTATTATATGTTAAGAGATTGGGAAGTACAGCCGAAAAGATATACAGGGGAAAAAATTACTATAACTCGATCGTCCGAACCCATCAAAAACGTTCAATGGATGGATAACTATGAAAACATTCTCCTTTCTACTAATAATACAGTTCGCGTCTTTGAGGCAGACCCAAGAAATAAAACTAACATTTCTGATTTAATCTCCACTCAAGAAACTATTCAAAACAAAGATTTGCTTTATAATAAAAATACTCAAACTGCTTTTTATTTGAATCAGAATAAAATTTTCAGTTCAATTTTGATTGATACTTCTGGATTTTTAGGTTTTTAAAAAAATAGAATAGAATAAAAACCCTGTTTTAAAACAGGGTTTTTATTTTTTAAAAATTTTATTTTATGATAGCTAAAATATTCTTGCTTTTGATTACTATGAATTTGTTGTCCTCTACATCAATTTCCGAACCTTCATATTTTTCGAAAACAATTTTTACCCCTGGTTTCAATTCTTTATTAATTTTTTTTGAATCACCAACCGCCACCACTTCTCCTTGTTGAGATTTTTCACTTTCATTTTTGCTAGGAAGAATTATTCCACTTTTAGTAACCTTCTCTGCCTCCAGAACTTTAAGCAAAATATTTTTTCCTAAAGGAATTATTTTTTTCATAGCTTTGCAAATATTAAATATTACTGAAAAATTCTAGCACTATATAAAATTGATGTCAAACAAAAAACACCTTTCGAAAAAGGTGCTTAAAGTAAAAATTTGGTTGAAATTATTTATTTTCAACTTTTTTTGTATCATCAGTTGGTTCTTGCTCTTTTTTTTCAGTTTCTTTTTCAGTTTCGCTTTTTTTGTCTGTGGACTCTTCCGTAGATTCAGATTTTTCTGTTTCAGCTTCTGCTGGTTTAGCTTGATCTTCTTTAGAAGTTTCAGCCTCTTCTTCAACTGGTTTTTGCTTGATATTAATCTTTCTTTTCTTGGCTTTAATTAAACCTTTAGAAACTAAAAGATTATGAGCAGAATCAGAACATTGTGCTCCGATTTTCAACCAATATTGAATTCTATCTTCTTTCAAAACTGCCTCTTTATTATGAGGATCATAGCTTCCCAAAATTTCGACTGACTTTCCTTTAACTGGAGAAGACTTTTCCGCTACTACAATTTTGAATTGAGCGTGATTTCTTTTTCCTACTCTTTGGTATCGAATAATTAACATAAATATTTTTTTTATAATAAACAATTTCAATAATACTCTGCTATTCTAGAACAAAAAAGCTTTCTGGTCAAGACTTAAGCGATTATTTTTCAATAATTTTATCAATAATTCCATAAATCTTGCTTTCTTCAGCATTCATAAAATAGTCTCTTTCCATGTCTTTTTTAACTTTAGCTAAACTTTGACCCGTATGCTTAACCAAAATTTTATTTAATTTATCTTTAGTGGATAAAATATGTTTAGCGTGAATCTCTATATCAGTAGCTTGACCGCCCACTTGACCCATAACTTGATGGATCATCACCTCACTATTAGGCAAAGAAAAACGCCTTCCCTTGCTTCCAGAAGCCAAAAGAATAGCAGCTGCTGAAGCAGCTATTCCTACACAAATAGTTGAAACTTTAGGCTTCACTAACTGAATAGTGTCATAAATAGCCAAGGCAGCTGAAACACTTCCCCCTCCAGAGTTAATATAGATTTTTATTTCCTCTTCAGAGTTCTGTGATTCCAAAAACAATAACTGAGCAATAATAGCATTAGCCACCTGATCATTAATATCGCTTCCCAAGAAAATAATCCTTTCTTTTAATAATCTGGAATAAATATCATAAGCCCTCTCCCCGAATTTGTCTTTTTCTATTACAGTTGGAATTAACATAGTGAAAAATTAAATCTTTAAAATCTTAAGTAAGAAGGAGTATTTAATATTTTGAGAAAAAATCGAGGCGAAATTGAATATTTCAGCGAGGCGTACTAAAATTGGTACGGTGAACTGAAAACAGAAATTTCAACAAAGAAGTTTTCCAAAATATTATATTCCCAATAAGTAGTCCAAAACCATCTCGTTGGTCATCTCACTCTTAATATTACTATAAATTCTCTCCATATCCAGATTCTCCGCTTCCTTTCCTTGAGACATCATTTGATAATGTTGCATCACCTGGTTAACTCTGTCTTGAATGTTCTTGGAGTCAGGCTCTATTTTTTCATCAGCAGAAATTTTTCTCAAAATAAGAGAAGCCTTAACTCTCTTAGGTGCGTCTTTCTCTTTCCATTGGCTTTCTAATTTTTCGTTACCAATCCCAATCTGTTGCAAATAAGCGTCTTTGGTTAAACCCATTTGAGATAATTGATTTTCCAATTCCATATTCATTTTTTCTATTTCCGCTTGAATTAAAACTTCTGGAATTTCCATCTTGGCTCCTTCAATTAATTTATCCAAAATCGCCAAATGTTGCTCTTGTTTTATCTTCTTCTCTTTTTCTTCTTTTAAACCTTTTTTAATATTATCTTTGATTTCATCCAATTTTTTAAATTTCCCTATGCTTTTAGCAAATTCATCATTCAACTCAGGCACTTCTCTTTTCTGAACATTTTTCATAGTAACTTTGAAAATAACTTTTTGCCCAGCTAAATGTTTAGCATGATATTCTTTAGGAAAAGTTAATTCGAACTCCTTAACTTCTGGAGCCTTCATTCCAATTAATTCTTCTTCAAAACCAGGGATAAAACGTCCTTCACCAATCACCAAGGTATGATCCTTAGCTGAACCTCCCTCAAGAATAACATTGTCTTTATAGGCCTCGAAGTCAACTTGCACCTGATCTCCTTTTTTAGCTGGACGATCCACAGTGCTAATTTTAGCTCTTTGTTTAGCTAAAACTTCCAACTCTTTTTGAATTTCTTTTTCATCTACTTTTACTTCATCTTTTTGATTCTTTTTATTAATTTTAGTTAAATCGTCCTTCCAATTTTTATTCAAAACAACTTCGGGCAAAACAGCCACTTCAATTTCAGCTTCTAAATCATTTCCTAAGGCAATTTTATTAAATTTAATTTCTGGTTGACCGATGACTTCAATTTTTTCTTTAATTACATAGTCAACATAATTTTCCTTGATAGCCTCTTCAGCGCTTTCTTGCAATAATTTTTCTTCTCCGACGGTTTTTTTAATCATATCGAATGGAGCGTTTCCTTTCCTAAAACCATCAATTTTGGTGCTATCAGCAATATGCTTTGCTACTTTTTTGACTGTTTTTTCGAAAGCCTCAGCTGGCAATTTCATTTCCAATTTAATTTTAGAACCATCAATTTTCTCTAATTCAAACTTAGCTTCATTTTTTTTAGACATTTAAACAAAATTTACTTTTTATAATTCCTCTATTTATTAAAATAATTTTCTATAATTGGGACAATTTCCTTTTTTCTGGAAACTAGTCCTTTTTTAAATAACACTCCTTCTCGATCTTCGAAGTTGAAAACTTCCTTCAACATCTCTTTTTCTTTTTCCCCTGAACACAAAGTATAGTTCTCCTCTTTCAATATATCAATAACTGAAAAACAAACAGCTTCTAGCTTATCATTTTCTTTGATTTTTTTCAAGATTTCTAAAATTTCTTCTTTTCTTTCTAGTCCAAACTCTTTATTGGTAGTTTCCATTACTCCAATCCCAAATTTATGACCAGAAAAATCAAACTCTTTATAATCCAGTTTAACTACTTCCTCCGTAGAAAGCTCTCTTACATCGCTTTTAGCATCAAACATTTCCATGCTAAAAGCTTACAAATTATCAATTTTAGCAATCTCATTTAATTTTTCAACCAAATTTTTATCTTTTTCGGTGGTGGTTGGAGATCTGAAAAACAAAGTATCAGAAATTATTCCAGCAATCAAAATTTGAGCAATTTTTTGAGGAATTTCAAAATTCTTAGCTAGAAATTTTTTAGCTATAATGGAACAAGATGAACCCAAAGGTTCAATATGAATTCTAATGGGATTATCAGTTCGAATGTTAGCCTTGTGATGATCAATTACCTCTATCACATTTAAGTTATTAAAATTTTCTATACTTTGTCCTTCTTCATTGTGATCAACTAGAATAATCTCAGACTTTTCTGGCAATTCGTTAATCACTTCAGGAAAATCTACTCCGAACTTTCTTAAAACCAATTTGGTCTCATTGTTCATTTCGCCCAAAGCAAAAGCCTCGGCTTCTATTTTTTTAACTGACAAAAATTCTTGATAAGCTATGGCGCTACAGATAGTGTCAGTGTCTGGATTTTGATGACCTATAATGCTTTTCATTAAAACTAAATTAAAAATTATGCCTTTTCCTTCTTTGTCTTTTTAGTGGAAGCGGAGGTCTTAGATTTTTTATCTTTAGTTTCCTTTAGTTTTTTGGAAGTTTTTTTCTCCTTTTGACTTTTTGAATCTTTTTTTTCTTTAGTCTCTTTGCTTTTTTTTGCAGGATTTTTTTTAGGAGCCTTCTTTTTCTCAAGTTTTTTACTTTCCTTGTCATCCGAAACTTCAACAGAAGGGAGTTTGTCTTTTTTGTCTTTTTTGCTCTCCTTGTCTTCTTTATTTTCCGCAGTTTTTTTCTTGGAATCCTTGGATTTATCATCTATTTCAGAAATATCAATTTTCCATCCAGTTAATTTAGCAGCCAATCTAACATTTTGGCCTCTTTGTCCAATAGCCAAAGAAAGTTGCTCCTTCTCTACAAATGCTGTCGCTGAACCTTCCGCTTCATTTAATTCAACTTTTATCACCTTGGCCGGCGATAAGGCACTGGAAATTAATCTTTTAATATCTTTGCTCCATTCGATAATATCGATTCTTTCTCCGCCTAGTTCTTCTATTACTGCTTGGACTCTAGTTCCTTTTTGCCCGACGCAAGAACCTATTGGGTCTATATTGGAATCATTGGAATAAACTGCTATTTTTGTTCTATTTCCAGCTTCTCTTGCAGAAGCTCTAATTTCAATCACTTTAGTAAAAATTTCTGGAACTTCAAGCGCAAATAATTTTTCCACCAAACCAATACTGGCTCTGCTTAGAGTAATTCCAGACCCTCTTGAGTCTTCTTCAACTTTTTTAATATAAACTCTTAATCTTTGACCAATTCGATAATATTCTCCGGGAATTTGTTCAGAAGGATATAAAATTCCAATAGATTTTCCCAAATCAATATAAACATTTCTTCCCTCAACTCGATGAACTGAACCATTAATTATTTCTCCTTCCTTACTCTTGTATTCTTCAAACATTGCTATTCTCTCCGCTTCTCGTAATCTTTGAATGATAACTTGCTTAGCGGTTTGTGATGCCACTCTTCCGTAATCGCCCTCTGAAGGCAAATCTCTTTCCAAAAAATCACCTATTTTAATTTTTTTATCAGTTTTCTTGGCATCTTTGACTAAAATATCCTTGTCATTATTAAATTTTGGTAAATATTCATTTTCCCCATCCTGATATTGAACAGATCTTGACTCAATTTCTTCTTGACTAACTTTAGCTTCTTTCAGAAAATTATCATTATCAATTTCAATTTTTTCTAAATCTTCCATGTTTCTAACACTTTCATCCACAACTTCTTTTAATTGTTTGAATTTAGCTTGACCAGTCTCAGAAACAATATGCGAAATAATAATTTGACCTTTTTTCCCATAATCTTTCTTATAAGCAGCCGCTAAAGCTGACTCAATTGTAGCAATAACACTTTCTTTATCCAAACCTTTTTCTTCACATATTTGGGAAATCGCACTATGAAATTGTCCCAAAGAAGAAGCATCTTTTATGATTTTATCACTCATTTTTTTTATTAAAATTTTTAAAAAATAATTCCCGTCGCTCACGACCGGAATTTAAAACTCATTAACTTACTAAATAATATTATAATCTAATTATTTTAAAAAGTCAATCCACTTTCTTATTTCTGAATGCTCATTTCTACTATTTCGACTCTTTTAACTAATTTTTCAAATTCTTCTTTTCTTATAGTTTCTTTTTTTATATTATCTAGTTCACTTCTAATATCTTTTATTTCTTGTCTAATTTCATCTAAAGAATAAAAAACTTTTTCAAATTTTTGATTAACTCCCTTGAAATTCTCTTTAGTTTCAGTTTTAAATTTTTCTAGTTTTTCATCAGCTTTTTTAAAGTTATTTCTAGTTTCAATTTTAAAGTCCAATAAATCACTTTTTATTTCAATTTTAAAATTGCTCAAATCTTCTTGAAATTCATCTTGCTTATAAGTTAGCTCTTTCTGATTTTCAGCAATTACTTCAATTCCGTCATTCATACTCTTAAGCATCATCATTACCTGATTTTCTGGAAAAGCTGATTCTTTTTAAAATTGATTTTGATTTTTCTTTGACATTTTGATAAAAATTTCAAAAACTTAGATTTATTTTAGCATTGGGAAATTTAAGTGTCAATTTTTCATCTTTTCCAAGATTAGCAAATAAGCTTAATCTCAAATGCATCACTTGAATTTTCCATAAAAATATTGTTGAAAACCACTATAGCTTTTATTAAGAATATAAAAACTAACCCTCTCGGGTTAGTTTTTTATCAATAAATTTTTTTGAAAAAATTATTTCAATTCAACGGTTGCTCCAGCTTCTTCTAGTTTCTTTTTCAATTCTTCGGCTTCTTCTTTCTTAACTTTTTCTTTGATAACAGTAGGCGCTCCGTCTACCATTGCTTTAGCATCTTTAAGTCCTTGTCCAGTAATTTCTTTAACTACCTTGATAACTCCAATTTTCTTATCACCAATGGCAGAAAGCTCAACATCAAATTCGCTTTTTTCTTCAACAGCTTCTTCGGCTCCACCAGCGGCAGGAGCAGCAGCCATAGCCATAGGAGCGGCGGCAGAAACATCAAACTTATCTTCTAGGATTCCTACTAATTCTGATAGATCTAGAACACTCATTTTTTCAATTTCTTCTACGATTCCTTTGAATTTAGCGGGAACCTCTACTTCTTTTTTCTCTTCTTTGGTTTCTTCAACCTTTTTTTCTTCAGTCATCTTTTTAAATTAATTAGTTATAAATATAAATTAAATCCAAACTCTTAAAATAAATAATATAAATTCGCCAAAAATTAAATTTTTAAACAAAGTTCGAGGCGAAACCGAGCAACATAATGGAGTTTACTTGAATTAATAAATGGAATGAGTAGCGGAGTTTTCAACAAAGAAATTTATTAAAAATTAAATTTTTAAGCCTTGCTTTCTTTTATGGAGCTAATAACTCCAACCAAGTTTCTTAAATTTCCAGACAAAGCATTAACAAAACCATTAATTGGTGCTTTCATTGTCCCAACTGTTTTAGCTAACATCTCTTCCTTGCTTGGTAGTTTGGCTAAATCCAGAACTTTGTCTTTGCTAATCAAAATTCCTTCTAGAGTCCCACCCAACACTCTTTCCAATTCCTTTCTTTCTTTTGAAAATTCCACTAAAGCTTTTGGAACAGAAATTTCATCTTCACCTTTGACTGCAATCCCTACTTGTCCTTCAAAATCTCGAACATTGACTTCCAATCCAGCTTCTTTAAAAGCTAAACTAGCCAAACTTTTCTTTAAAATTTTCAATTCAGCTTGATTTTCTCTCAATTTATTTCTCAAATCAGCCATTTCAGACACGGGAATTCCCTTATAATTAAATAAAGCTGTAGTTTTGCTCTCTTTTATTAATTCAGCTGTTTCGGCGATAATTTGTTTCTTTTGTTCCTTGGATAACATTTTATTGTCTTAATTTTAAATTATTGAAATTAAAAATAAAAAAATCCGC
>Ga0136555_1000243_pt1 | contig 22658 bp, 20 predicted proteins | sample AntRauTorckE5432_FD_104927 | JGI IMG/M metagenome (GOLD analysis project Ga0136555, IMG submission 104927) | Saline lake microbial communities from Rauer Islands, Antarctica - Metagenome Torckler E5 #432 | ecosystem: Environmental > Aquatic > Non-marine Saline and Alkaline > Saline | place...
GTGAGCCGAGACTTGCTTTTAAATGAACAACTTTTAGTTTACCTCCATTTTCTACGGCTATTTCTCTTATCATATTTAAAAACTCTGGAAAAGGAATTCCATGATTTGTATAATAATCATGCGCGTAAGCCATAGTCGTAACTACATCTACATCTTTTTTAGCAAAAATATTTAGAAATTGAATATATAGATCATATCTTAAAACTTCTCTTTCATGAGTTAGTATTTCTGGCATTATACTTTTAAGAAAATCTATTATCATGTGGTTATGTAACAAATGATATCCATGATTTTTAGATAACTCCTGTGCTATAGTCAGCTTTCCAACAGCGGGTGGTCCAATAAGTATAATCCATGTGAATTTTTCTTTTTTCATGTAACGGTAATTATAACAGATATAAAAATGGGGACTGATTAAGGTTGGTCAAATAGACTTATTATTTGAAACTAATTGTTTTTAAAATAAGATTCTATATTATTAATAACCTTCTCACTCATTCTTTCTCTAGATTCTTTTGTAATTCCAGCAATGATATTCTCTGTATATATAAATCTATCTAAGTCACCAAGTCTGTTATTTATTTCAGGTTGACGATCTCTTATTAAGAAATTATTTTTATTCTGTAGCCACATACGAACGACATCAAAATCCTTATAAATATTTCCTAAGCAGGTATCAACTATAATCTTGTTGCTACCAATATTACTTATTTCTTCTTTTCCTATAATTTGTGTATCTCTGGGAACACTTATAGACAATATGTCGCTTCTTTTAAATAAATCTTCTAATGGTAAATATTCGATACCTTTCTCTTCCCACTCTGGTTTTCTAGAATTACTAAAGTATAAGACATTCATTCCAAAACCCAATGATACTTTGGCTACCTTTTTTCCTACTGCACCCAGACCAATAATACCGATTGTCTTGGAGTTAAGTTCACAAGACTCATTTGCAAACTTGTGTTTACCAGCCCCTCTAATCAAATTAAGTAATTGGGAGAAAATATACTCGGCTGTAGCTTCGTCCCCGTAATCACTAATATTCGTTATTGTAATGTTGTGTTTCCTTATAGCTTCCAAATCAATGTTCGTTAGACTGGTACCGCAAATACCAATGTATTTAATATTTGGAGTTTGTTCTAATATTGAAGATGTTATTTTTGTATGAAAATTACCTAAAACAGCATCTGCATTTCCAATTCTTTCACAAATTTCATTTTCATCGTCTGAATCAGTCTCTGAGTAGACAATTTTTTCTTCTGAATATTGTTGAATTTTATCCTTAGAATCATCATTAATCCTAATCTTATTGATTACGGCTATTTTGTTAAATTTTTTCATATTATTTTGTTATAATCTCAAATTTATCATAAACTTTCAACATTCTATTAAGTACTTCATCTGCGTTTTTTCCAGTAATTTGAACCCAGCCAGCACAACTTGTGTATTGTCTTTTAGACTCAATCACGTCTCCAACTTTATAGGTGACTTCCCCATCGATTACACCTTCGAAATCAGCAAGATCACTATAATCAGAAATTTTAGTCACAGTACCTTCAGTCATTGGTAGAAACATGTCTCCAACACACTGATTACCTTTTAGTGGAAGTTTTTTTATTTTTCTTCTCACCATTATATCAGTCAATAACGAGCATACATCTACTCCAAAAGCTATACTTTGATTGGACAACATCTTCTCTCCTGGTGTTCTCCATGCAATTTCACAAATTGTAGGCTGCCCATTTATATCAACAAAAACCTCAACTTCTATATAACCGTTTTTTAATCCGATACCTTTAATAATATCTTGTGTTATTTGAATTCCATCAAACTTAATGTTGTCGGGGTAGTTAGAAACTGTAATCTGAGCAAATTTATCTTTCTTCTCAGCAAAACTAAGGTTAGTGTATGGTAACCAGGTTAGAAAAGTTCCCCTAACTTCTCCATCCTGAATCAAAGAGTCGAAGCTCCAAATTAAGTGCGGACAATATTTTTCTGCAATAAATCTACCTGTAGAATAGTCAAGCTGTAAAGATTCTAATTGATCTTTACTCTCAATCTTGTAAACCTCTTTAGATGATAGGCATTTACGCCATTTAACTATGAAAGGGAAACCTCCATTTTCTTCAGCAAATTTTATTGCATCATTTGAGGAATGTATTTCTTGATATGGAACCGTCTTAAAACCTAATTCTTTAAGTTTATCTTTCATTACAGCTTTATCTCTTACACATCTGGATTGATATTCATCTAATGATCCCAGAAGTTCTAACGTTGAAGCAAATTTTTGAATAATTTCTTGGTTATATTCTGAATCATTATAAAAATAATCAATTACAATTTTGTTTTTCGTACAAAATCTTTTAAATCTTTCCACTTCAAATCCAACAGACTCTGTCTTATCAAAAATAAAACAAGGAACATTCGAAGTCTTATCAAGATGCTTTTGACTAAAAGACATATTCTGTTTAAATCTTAATAGAACTAAATTTATAGTTCTATTTGACATAACACTTCTTGATAGTGTGCTTTCATATTCTTCTACAAATAATAGTGTTGGTTTTTTCATAAATTAAATATTAAATTTTAAATAGTACTCATTTTTTTTAAACATTCTTGTAGCACTTCGTTGGGTATAAATCTGAAAAATAAATCAGGATCAATTAATTCAATTTCCATAATTTCATATTTAAAATCATTGTTCACAAAATCAACTCTGGAGATTTTAGGTAAGGATTCAAATTTATTAATGAAAAAGTTATTTATTTCATTAATTTGATTTTTTATTCCTCCAGGAATTTGCTCTACATTAATATACTCAACATCTTTTCCCTCGGTAAAAATACCTGGAAATCTATTAACGCCGTACATAGGCTTTCCATCAATCAAAATGACAGATAACTCACCCAATGATATCGACGGTCGATACGGTTGAATAATAAAATCTAAGTGTTTATTATCATTTATTAGAGAGATCACCTCATTATTATTTTGTGACTGATCATATTTTAGTGTTAAGTAACCACTTGCTGATACATTTGGCTTGATGACAAATTTGTCTGTATTGAATATTTTACTTGTTCGTAATATTCTTTTATCAATATCAGTCTTATTTTTAATATCTTTAAAATTAATATTTGTTGTTGGAATAAAATTAATATCCTTTAATTCAGACATGTAATTAATTTTATTCACATTCCATAAGATAAAATTATAGTCATTAATTAATTTAACTTTTCTCTCCTTAAGAATTAATATTTGTTTTATAAATTCTTCATAATTTAAATGGTATCCCCATATACTCTTTAAAATTACCCTGTCAGAAGGTTCTGAAAGTTCAACAATTTTTTTTAAAGTAAGAATTTCACAAATGAAACCTTTCTTTTTATAAAAATCTCTCAGATATATATCTTCCTGAATTTTTTCTACATATTTTTCTGATGAGGCAATGTATATATTCATATTAATAGTTCTACAGTAGTTTTAAGTCGTGAGAAAGATTTCAATAGGTCTTCATAAGAATCAAAGGCAACTGTTACTCTAGCAACGAGCTGATTTTCATTTGGCCAACAAAATGCTTTTCCAGTTAATAACTTAATATTACCTATTGTATATAGAAATTTTAGAAGAGTATCGTCATTAGTGATTTTAAAGTTTTTATATGACTTACCAATTAATTTACTCAAATCCAAAAGCACAAAGAATCCCGACTCGGGTTCAATTATAATATCAATATCATCTATGCCGTTCATTACTTTTTTTATATCAAACTTGAGTTTATTCTTTCTAATAATCTTTTTAATTAGAGTTCTTTCGTTTTTACTAACCTTATCAATACCTATAATTATGGATTTCATAAAAATATACCTTTCATGATATCTATTTGTAATATCAGAAAAATACTCTTCCCTTTTTTTTAGAGCATTTCCCTTAGTTACAAAAGCAGAACTCATGGCAGCTGACTGGAGTAACGAAAGAGAATCTAAATTTTGAAATATTTTATCTCTTATGAGTGAGATGACGATTTCATTCGCAATGATCATGCCCGATCTCAGACTAGCTAATCCGTATGACTTCGAGAGAGAATATAATGATATTGTATTATTAAAATAGTTTTCTAAACTACAACAAGGTAAAGCGGTAGACTCTCTATCAAATTCAAGACCAGAATAAGCCAAATCATCGATGACAAAAACCCCGGCATCGTTACAGATTTGAGAAATCTCTGATAATAATAATTTATCTTTTTCACTACAAACAACACCAGTCGGATTATGTGGATTTATATTAAGAAAAGCACAAACTCTTGGGTGTAATTTAGATCGTCGCAAAGAATATTTTTCAGGATTATTATCGTAATCCATTTGAAGCTCTTTATTAGTTTCAGTGATAAGTTTTTCCAGTGCTTTTGGGTCAATTTTCCAATCATTCGATTTTGATAGCGGGAGTAATTTAACGACACCCCCAATTCTCTCTGGTATGAAAGCAAAAAGTCCATAATTAGGCGCCGTCATAATTACAACATCTCCGTAATCTAATACCGCCTCCATAACAAAAGTGAAGGCTTGTGTACTGGAGTGTGTAAAAATAATATTGTTGTCAGAAATTTTTAAATCGTATAATTTCTTAAAATAGTTTTTAATGGATATTTTGTCCTCGTTGTATCCAGCAGCTAGCTGATAATCAGAAAGTATTCTACATTTTAAAGCCTTCTTAATATTTAAAACACACCGACTAAAAGGCTTGAAGCGAGCAGGACTTCCTATTCCTAATCTTACTTTATCTAATTTAGGATCATTAAAACCATCTATAAGTAGATTTAGTGAAAGACTATAGTTATCATAGGTTTCTGCCGCATCTTTTATAGGTGATGATTTCCATGTATTTAGAAGTGTGTTTCCTAAATGTGGTAGACCCCCGTAGAACAATCGATTAACCTGATTGGCTGGATAAATTTGAGCCACAGACCTTATAGATTCAGGGAGGTTTTTATCTTCTATAATTTTTTGCTTATTATCATAAACTGACATAATTAGACAAAAAATACCACACTTTTGTATATTAGTCCAGGTATAAAACTATAGTGTCAGGTTTGGGGGCATATTCAAATCTTCAAAAGTTAGTTCGTCTTTTATATTCTGTTTACCCATTAAAGATAGTGTCGCGTTTGCTATGTCTACTTTTGTTGGATAATAGTTTTCAGTTAATGCTGTTGAGGTTGGCACTGGTGTATTAGGACATGAAAGTAAGACAGGTTTTTCTTTCAAATTAATTGACTCTGTTTTTGCAATATTAGCTATTATATCTGAACCAACACTGAAGGCGCCGTTTGTTGTATCAACAGTAATAATTCTTCCGGTTTTTTCTACTGATTTGATAACTGTTTTATAGTCTATTGGGTTTATTGAAACCAGGTCTATAAGTTCTACATTTACACTATTTCCAATTAATTTCAAAGACTCGTGCGCCGCAATCAGTCCATCACCATAAGCAACAATTGTAACTTCGGACCCCTCCTTATTAACAACAGCCTTGTCGAGTTCCACTTTATACGGTTCAGTCGGAACATTCTGCTTCAAAGAAAAAAGCCACTTTGGTTCCAATATAACTACAGGACTATCATCATCAATAGCAGACATGAGTAATCCTTTTGCCATTAGAGGAGTAGACGGAATAACCACCTTAATGCCGGTAGTACTACCGAAGAGTGAGTAGAAAGACTGAGAATGTTGTGGTCCTTGTCCCCAGCCCCTACCAATATTAATTCTAAAAACAATAGGTACAGGATGTCCTCCACCAAACATATAATTCCACTTAGAAGCTTGGGTAAATATTTGATCAGCGGCAAACATTGCAAACTCAACTCTTCCATGATGAACAATTGGTCGCATCCCAGTTAGGGCAGCACCAACCGCCATTCCGGTTACAGCATTTTCTGATTGAGGTGTTTCAATTATTCTATCTTTATATTTTTCTTTAAGTCCGGCCGTTGTTCCATCTGCACCATTTTTATATGAAACTTCTAAGCCCATAACAACAACGTCTTTGTCTTCTGACATTATTTGATCTGTCGCTTCTCTTATTGATTCTGTATATGTAATAATTCTATTAGACATGAATATTTGTTTGTTTACCTTCATTATTCGGGAAAGGTGAATTTTGAGCAAAAAGTATAGATTCATTAACATTCTTTATAAGATCTTCCTCCATATCGGAGATACTTTTCTCAGAAAATCCCGATGAAAGAATTTCTCTTCTCATTTTCAGAAGAGAATCTTTCTCTTTCCTGCTCTCCAGCACATCTTCTTCACGTGTTTCTTCTTCAAAAAATGGTCCGCTATGTGCCATATGACGATATGTTACACATTCAATTAATGCGGGCACACCTTCACGTATATCTGTGATTATTTCCTTAACTTTTAACAGTACATCTTCATAATCATTTCCGTCAGCTTTTATATACTTTACACCAAATCCGTTAACAATTTTTTGAGTATCATGATCACTGGACCTTCTCTCCCACAAACGGGTATTGATTGATCTAAGATTATTCTCTAACACAAAAAGTATCGGTAGTTTAAAAAGCGAAGCCAAATTTAGTGACTCAAAAACACCTCCTTCTTCAAATGCTCCGTCACCTAGAAACACAACCGTTAGACTATCTTTATTATGGTACTTTTGCTCAAAAGCACTTCCACAAGCAATAGGAACTGCACTTGAAAGAATTGGGGTTGATCCAATGAAATTAACAGATGAATCAATTAGATGCATTGAACCTCCGTTTCCGTGAGAGGATCCGTATTCCTTACCTAACAATTCACAGATCATCTTCTTAAGATCTCCTCCTTTTGCTAAATAATGTCCATGTGATCTATGGTTACCAATTACACGATCGTTTTTTTGTAACGAATCACAAATTCCAACTGCAACCGCTTCCTGTCCAATGCATAAATGAACAAGACTTTCAATATTGTTTTTAAGATAAAAAGAAGCTATTTGTTCCTCAGTTGTTCGGATTAGAAACATTTTTTTATAAGCATCTATTAACATAAATTTAATTCTATTAAAAAAACAGCCTAAGTCAAATCAATGTCTTAGCTGAAATAAAAAACCCTTCTGACAGAATGTATCTGCCGGAAGGGTTTATAGGGTTAAGTATTATGCAAAGATAGATGTTCTGTTGCGTGCATGCATTAGAGTATTGTATTCAACTTTCACTCTTTCAAATTCTGGTACATGCAAGTGATGGATACCAAGTGCGATTTCAACACTTTTGCCTTTTTTAATAATGACTGGGGTTTCTCCCATATCTTGCCTTAATCTTTTTTTAAGAGATACTAACTTCTTATGAGATTGAGACTGGTTATTATTAAGGATGAAAGCAATTGCTCGATTTTGGTCCTGAGTTCCACTTTGATGAAGGGCTTTCATAATTACCCTCCACTTCCAATGAAATTCCGTATTAATATCAAGGGAATATAAAGTGTCGGCAAAACGCATGAAATTTTCAATTACGAATTCTTCATGAGTAAGCAAACCCTCAATTTCAAGTTCCTCTCTCAACAAATTTCTATATGGTAATGCCGTAGGTCTAAGAATGATAAAAGAAAATCCATCACTATAGTCCATTGGCAAACTCTCAGCTTCTACATGCTCAGCAAAAATTGCTTGCCTGTATTCTGAAATCTGTTTTGGAGATTGAACCACCACTGGTGGAACTTTGAAGTCAATACGATTGCCTCTTCGATCATTCTCTCCAATATAAAGAGAGTCATGATATCTTAAAGGAACTGGATGTATGTAATTCAAATCTTCTGTATTCATGTCTAACCTCCTGTTTGAAGTTTTTGAAAATCTAAAAAAACTCTACCATAGTATTAGACAGACATCAATAGTAATTATGAACTACAGATCTTTAAACAGCTCTTCTATTTTTTCTACAGTGTCCTCTAGTTGATTATCAAACAATAGATATTTATCTAAATCAGAAACAGAAACCCATTTATAAAATCTAACCTCATCTTCAGCAAGTTTTATATCACCGTCAGAACCTTTAAAACGAAAAGCGAAAAAATGTCTTTCGGACCCAACACATTCATTACCTCTCTTATCTATTTTAGGAGTTATGAATGTTGTTTTAAGTGGGCTTGAACTTTCACCTATCAGTTCTAGATTGTCATTATTTATATCTAATTCTTCTTTTATTTCTCGGTAAGCTGCCTCTTCTAGGGTTTCGTCCTCCTCTAATCCCCCTCCGGGAATAGCATAATATTTCTCTTCAAATGAAATAAGATTAACTATCAAAAATTCGTTATTTTCGTTAGCTATTAAAGCTGAAATTCCTTTTCTATACATAATAGATTAAAGTTAAATTTTAATATAAACTATATCTTATCATAATTATTCACAGTAGGTTAACTTTGTATATCATAAACTATGAAAAATTTAAGGCATATTCATCGTATTACTTAACATTTTGATTTTTATGTAGTGTAGAGATGTGCATTTCAATTGTCGCCACCACAGAGTGTATAATGAATACCAGAAGTACAAAAAGTTTAGTGATTTAATAAAATTTTTGCGCCCGACGACAACGCAACTAGAATAAGACGGATATAGGATTGAATTTTATTAGACACGCAGTCACTTTCGAAATTAAATTTGTTGGAACGTGTGATCTCTACGGATATAAGGGATATAAAACCAATTCAAATATAGTTGAAGAATTTCACTGAAATAGAAGAACAGACTTGCTGTTTTTTGTATTTCATTGAAAATCTTTGAATACAAAACAGCACCTAGACAGGTGTTGTTTTTCTACATTATTAAAGAAGCATTAATCATAAATATTATATCAAACATAATTAAAGGCAGAATAAACAATAACATAAATTAAACATGTAACAGAAAAAGAACGCTATAAGTCGTTCTTTTTCTACAACAATATAAGCACATGGGTCACACTGAATACTCAGGTAATTAGGTCATGTATCTACTAGGTTGTCAATGCGGACCTCATCGGGTTCGCATTTTTCATTTTGCCAAACTTTCCAACCAGCTTGTTCTAGGATTCCACAGAAAACCTCTCGCTCTTCCTCATCACTACCCCAAGATCCCGCTTTAGGTATTTTATATTTTGAAGGATATGAGCTTAATTTTCTAAGAGAAAATCTTCTATTGAAATCACGGACAGACCTTCCTAGTTCTGATTTCATTGAATCTACTGGTTTCAAAACCTTAAATTCAGCAATTTTCTCCTCTTTTCTTCCAATAATCATGCAAACCAATGTGAATATGATTACTACATTTAATACCAAATTAAATATCTCTAACATAATGTCCTTTCGTTTGTTTAACCTAATCAGAATATTACCACTTTATGAAAAAACCTCAACAACCTTCAACCTTAACTCTGGATACCTACCAAAAGTAGATTTTTCTAGATTAAAAATCAAATCAATAGTTTGCCCTGACTCTAATTTCAAATATTTATCATCTCCCCCAACAAAGAACTTGATAGCGTTAATATTTTTCCCTTCAGAATTTCTGAAAATTATTTTTTGATGATCTTTTGTTTTTCCAAATAATTCTATTTCGTCGATTTTTACTTTTTCTAAAACAAAAACAGGTTTAGGATTCTCAACTCCAAATGGAGACAGCTTATTTAAATCATTAAAAAGACCCCAAGTTAAATCATCTATTACAACTCTTTGATCAATCATGATTTTACTATCTATGTTTTTAGTTTTAGCTTTTTCGAACGCTTTTTCCATTTCTGCATCAATTTCAAAAACTCCTTCGTCTGTAATTTCAAAACCTCCTGCCATTTCATGCCCACCGAAATCAAAAATTACTCCTGGTTTTATTTCATTCATTATTTCTACCAAATTACAGCTACCGTCAGAACGACAAGAACCTTTCAAAGTTTTTCCTTCCCCTCTTCCCCATAAAAACACAGGCCTTTTATAAGTATCAACAATACTGCTGGCTGCCAAACCTAACAGAGACGGCTGCCAATTTGGATTTCCATGAACAATAATTTTTCGCTCCCCTGTCTTTGAATCCTTATCCAAAAACTTTTTAATATCCTTAACCATCGCAGAAACTTTTCCTTTTCTTTCGTTATTAATCTTGTCTAAATAAGTCACTGTTTGATCAGCCTCAACATCGTCATCAGTAAAAAGCATCTTATAAGCCATCTCTGGCGCATCCATACGCGACGCTGCGTTAATCCGTGGTGAAATAGTGAATCCAACGTCGTCCTCTGCGATATCACGAGGCTTCAACCAAGCTTTTTTCAAAAGCTTCAAAAAACCCTTCCGTTTAGATTTTTGCATGACAGTCAAACCATATTTTGCGAATACACGATTTTCACCAACAAGCGGAACCATATCTGACAAAGTTGCAATTCCAACCATATCGAGCAGCCACTTTTCCCAACCCTCAGCCACCTCAAACATTTTTTGTTCATTCCCTTTTTTAATCAAAGCCTGAACAACTTTGAAAATAACACCGGCTCCACATAAATTTTTATCAGGATATTCACAACCAGGTTGTTTCTGATTAATTGTTGCGACAGTATTTGGTTCGTGACCATTTGGATCATGGTGATCTGTAACAATCACATCAATTCCTTTTTCAACAGCCAAATCAATTGGTTTTATATCTGTGATTCCACAATCAATTGTGATGATTAATTTCGCGCCTTTTTCCGAAATCTTTTCAATCGCTCCTAAATTCAAACCAAACCCTTCAAGGTTTCTGTGTGGAATGTAAGAAAAGAAATTTTCATAACCAATTTTTCTAAAAAAATCAGACAAAACAACCGCACCTGGAATCCCATCAGCATCATAATCACTGTAAACACAAATTGTTTCCTTATTTTTAATCGCACCTAAAATTCTGTCTGTGGCCTTGTCTATATCTTTTAAAAGAAAAGGATCATTAATTCCCTTTTCATAATCAACATTTATAAATTCATCCGCAGTTTTATTATCCAAAATTCCACGATGGAAAAGTAGTTTCGCCAAAGTGTCAGAATACTTATTTAATTTTTCTCTCTCTGTAGTAGTTAGCTCTTTCTTGATTTCGTACATAGATGTCATTCTATCATACTCATACTTTCCTAAATTTTGAGTAAATTTTTGCTAAAATAAACCCATGAGCGAAAAAACTATATTTCAAAAAATTATTGACGAAGATATTCCTGCAGACAAAATTTGGGAAGACGAAAACACTTTTGTTTTCTTGGACGCCTTTCCTGTGGCGCCAGGACACACATTAGTAATTCCTAAAAAACCTTACAAAAATATTTACGAGATGCCAGAAAAAGAAGCTGGAGTTTGGTTTGAATCGGTTACCAAATTTGCGAAAATTCTAAAAAAAGTCACTAATGCGGACGGAATAAACATAGTAATGAATAATGATGAATCAGCAGGGCAAGTCGTTTTTCATGCCCACATTCACATAATTCCAAGATTTGAAAATGACGGAGGATATGAAGGTAAAAAATATGAGTACAAAGAAGGAGAAAAAGAGGGATTAATAAAGAAAGTTAAAGACTCTCTATAGAATTGTATTCTAAATAATATTATGTAAGAATGGGCTCTGAAAAGGAGTTCATTTTATTTATGAAAAATATTGTATTAAGAATAGTAAACACAGGCGGACCTTGTTCAGGAAAAAGTTCTGGACTTGCCATCATTAAACAAAAACTTGAAGGAAAAGGTTGGATTGTATTATCTGTCCCAGAAGCTGCAACACTATGTATAGAAGGAGGCTTAAGTCCGATTGATCCAGATATTGGAGAAATTTTAGGACAAAAATCTATCATTCGAACAATCATAGGTCTCGAAAATACTTGGAGCATTGCTGCAAAAGAACTATCGAAAGAAAAACCTGTCCTGATTATTCACGACAGAGGAATTACTGATTGTTCAGCGTATATGCAAAAAGATACGTATCGAGAAACATTAAGAGGTTTTGGACTGAGTCCAGAACAAGTTCGTGATGAAAGATATGACGCCGTAATTCACATGGTCACTGCAGCAGAAGGAGCAGAGGAGTTTTATACTCTAGAGAATAACACTGCTCGATACGAAACATCTGAGGAAGCTCGAGATGTTGATAAAAGAATATTAGATGCTTGGACTGGTTCCCCACACTTACGAGCGATTGATAATTCAACTGACTTTAAAACAAAAATTCAGAGAGTTTATCAAGAAATTTGTAATGTTTTAGGTATTCCAGTTCCAATTGAATGTGAGAGAAAGTTTCTGGTTACATTCCATAAACATCGCATTCCAGATAATTCTGAAACAATCGAAATCGAGCAAACTTATTTAACGTCTCCAAATAAGGACGAGATACATAGAGTAAGGAAAAGGGGTCAAAATGATTTCTTTAATTACTACCACACAATCAAAAAAGAGACTGGTGTTTCTGGTAAAAGGATTGAGATCGAAAAAATGATCACTGAAACAGAATATCAAATGGCTCTCAATTTCAAAGATCCTGACAGAAAAACTGTTAAGAAAAAACGTTTGTGCTTTATGCATAATTATCAATACTTTGAATTGGATGTGTTCGAAAGCGAGGCTGCTTTGATGAGTAGAGGCGACGCGTTACTGGAAATTGAATTGAGTGAAATCAATCAAGAGGTCACAATTCCTGAATGGATTAGTATCCAAAAAGAAGTTACTGACGTTCCTAGATTTTCTAATTATGAAATATCTACGCGAGTTTAAGGAGAACCTTCAACAATCCGTCGCACATTATGTGTGACGGGTTTTTTATTTCTCTAACTCTTTCAAAATATCTGCAAAAACATGAGGATTCAGACTGGCGCGACCAACCAACAAACCATCGACTTCTCCTGTATTGATAATTTCTTCAGAATTATCAGCATCAACAGAACCTCCATAAATAACAGGAACATTCATTCCGATTTTTTTTCCATAAATTCCAACCAAAACTTTTCTAATAAAAAGAGAAATCTGATGCAATTCGTGTCCTGAAATTGCGTCGTGCCCTTTTCCTACTGCCCAAATTGGTTCGTATGCAATTACTAAATTCTTTGTTTTATCTTTTTTTATTTTCGACAGAGATTCGTGCAACTCTTCTTCTATAAATCGCAAATAACTTCCGCCATGGTCACGATCATTTTCACCAACACAAACAACAGCTTTCAATCCAGAATCAATTACTGCTTTTGTTTTAAGGGAAACCGTTTCGTTGTCTTCTCCAAGAGCTCTACGTTCCGCATGTCCAACAATTACATACTGACATTTTAAATTTTTTAACATTTCTATTGAAATTTCACCTGTTTGCTCGCCGTCTTTCTTGTCAGAAACATCTTGTGCACCAAACTTATAAGCACTTCCTCTGTACGACCCAGAGATTTCATCTAAATAAGTAAAAGGAGGACAAATTACAGGAATAGTCTTTTTTATTTTCAAATTTTTCTTTTTCAAATCTGCAAATATCTTTTTAGCATCCTTAATATTTTCAGGATTCATTTTCCAATTAGCAATAACTAGCTTTTTCATATTATTTATTATAACAAATTAAAAACCACCTAAATTTAGATGGTTTTTAATTCTAATTTACAACTTCTTCCCAACTGATTGGTTCATATTGATCACTGGTCAGAGGAAATTCTGGCGGTGGTCCATACAAAAGGTTTCCATCGTATGTAATATTTCTGGTTTCATAACCTGTTCCGTCAGTATAAGCAAAACCATAACGCTGATTTGTTCCAATCATTCCATAAAGAGAAACTGTGTCTCTTTCGTGATAAGGCGAACATCCAGGAACAGTCCACCACCAAACTTGATAAGGAGGTCTGTAATAATGCCTTCCTACACGGCCGTTTTGTGCAATCAAGGCAGCGTCAATTTGAAAATTGTCGTCACTATATAATCCAATATTAATGTCATTTTGAGCAATCAAGGCAATTACATCTTGTCCATCATAATTTGTATATTCTAAATCAGTATTAACAATTATATTTTTTCTATTTTGAGGAATATCAGGGAAAGTTCCAGCAACAATTGTCAGACGAGCAGTATCAATTTTTCCTTCCACCCAAACATCATCTTCCAAAAAGATAATCCCGTTTGACGGAAAATCATAATTATCTAAAAATCTATCTCTTCTGATTGACCATGTCCCCCAATCGTCATCACTACTAGCAGAACAACTTGAGTCAGGTGCATTTTCTAAACGACGCACTTGATACAAATCAAAAGTATCATTTTCTTTTAAAACAATTCTGTAACCTGAACGGCCTGATTCAGAAAAATATAATCCTTCTGGTTCTTGTGCCAAATCTTTCAAACCAGCAACATCATTAGTCAGTCCTGCAAAATCAACTGCTGGTAATGGAAACTGTCTTCCTGATTCAAAGACATCAAATCTGTCTGGAACATCTGCTGGTGGATAAGGGTCTATTGGAGACAAATGAGTGTGCACTCCAAATTCCTGTGGTCCAGAATGGTCCGGATCATCGTATGTTTCTTTGGCGCTGGAAATTAGATTATGTGCCAAACCATCAAAACGCACTCCTCCATTTGAATGAATTGGCCCAAAGACTTCTGTTCCTTCTCCAAAACGCATATCTGCATTTGCTACAAAAGCATATTTCGCAAAAGAAGGTTTTGCAAGTTGCGCTCTAATTGTTCTGGATACATCAGGATTTATATTTACTGTTCCAGTTGATTCGACAGTAACAATCGTTGTTCCGTCTGTTGGAGCAATAATATCCAAACTGAATTGTCCAATAACATTTCCATCCTTGTCTTCCACATCATGAACATATGGTCCAGGCGCTCCTGTTCCGTCTTGAAAATCTTCGGGTGAATGAGCCAAGTGCCATCTGTAATATTCAATTCCTGCCTCTGAAATATGAAAAGCCTGTTCTTTTGCAACCAACTCTCTGGATGATTTTAATGTAACACCAAACCAACTTGTTAATGCAATAATAAGAGCGACGGAGATTAATCCAAATACCAAAACTCCAGAAAGAACAACTCCCCGTTTGGCGTATGATGTATGGCGTATGGCGGATAGGTTATTTGCACCCCTTGTTGTTAAGTGGCTTGTAGCTCGTTGCTCGTTGCTTTTATTTATTCTTTTTTTTATTAATTCATAATTCATAATTCTTACTTCTTTAACATTATAGATTGTCTTTAATATTCCTAATTGAAACTTGAGTTGTAATCTCAATTGGTGCTGGAGGTTTATTAGGATCCGAATCAATAATCATGGTTACTTTTACTAAACGAACTTGTGCAGGTGCAACAGGATGAGTAAGTGCTGTGCTTGATGCAGTTCCATCATAATTTGAATCATAATATTCAAAAACAACAGTATCAACAACATCATGAATAACTCTGATTATCTGCTCACTATTTTCATCATAAACCAAAGGTTGCCCAGTTGGTTTTATAACTCCTTTTTTAAAATCATTCCCTTCCAAAAAATATCTAACTAATTCTCTTAATCCGTCTCCATCTAAATCTGTATAAAATGAAAATGTAGAAGTGGCAGATTCTGCAATAGGATAAGCTCCTAAATTAGAAGGTGCTGAACTGCGAACTTCATTTGCAAATGGACGAACTAATTTTTTAGCATCAGATTGATTCTGCAGACCTGCTTGAATAATTCTATTCAAAGAAAAAACATCTGCTTGAAAAGATCCAACTAATGCCAAAATACCTACCAAAATTGATACTGCCACTAAAATCTCTACCAGAGAAAAACCTGACTTAGTAGTTAGAGAATAGTTAATAGAGAATAGTTTTTTACTATCTTCTCTGTTCTCTATTCTCTTTTTTCTATTCTCTGTTTTCATATTATTCATCATCTTTTGAAAGTGAAACCGAATATGTTTGCCAATCTTGATTAACAATCACGCCATCTATAGAAAAATCTTCATATCCATCCGCGGACACCGAAATATCGTAACTGTCTGAAACTAAATCAGTGAACAAAACTTGTCCTGGAGGAGTACATTCCGATTGGAATGTGAAAGAGAAATTAGAAAGAGAAGGTGTATTTGTTGCAGAATCGGTATCTAAATAAGCTTTATATCGTAAATATCTGTCTCCGTTGTGACCTCCATCAACAGCCTCACCTGGGCTTGTATAGTATGTTCCTGATGCTCCGTCTGGACCAAAGAAATCCCAAGTTGTTGTTGCTGTAATCTCTATGTTTGTGGCAATTTGAAATTTCAATGAATCTTCTCCACTCTCAGTTGGCTGATCAACTGGATTCCAAAAAATGTTTCCGTAATTTGTTGTAGTTCCTGTATCAAAAGTAGACGACTCTAAAATTCCACTTGAAACATAATCGCTTCCGATGGTATTCAATTTAATATCCCCTGCAGGATTGTCATCGTCGATTCCTCCATCATTAGAAAAATATCTTGTTTCGTTGTCAGTAAAATTCTCTTGGGCAGAACCTCCTGACCAATCTGTTTGAATCAAAAAACCTCTACCTGTTTCTAATTCTGTACTTCCAGAAGACCCAGTCAAAGTTACCTGTGCATCGGTAATAGGTAAATCATTTTCAGAATCAACAATAACAACCTGCAAAGCATTAGGTTCCTTACCAGTTAAAATAAGTTCAATTGCTTGATTTGATCCTGGATTAATTTCAAGAGGCAAAAGTGGGCTGGCTCCTAATAAATCCCAACCAGAATCTGTAATAGTAAATTCGTAACTATCCCATTCAATATCAGGCAAAGACAAATTTCCTTGTGAGCCTGTTTGTTCATTAAAATCATGCTTATGAACATCAACTCCAATTGTTTTTGAACCTTTAAAATTAAAATCTACAAAGGGAATTCTTTCGCAGGTATTTTTTCTGGTATAAATTTCCAGATCACTGGTTTCATCAATAGCGAAACTGATTTGAGTAACTTCTCCTGAAACAACATTAGCGTGGGGTTTGTGTGGGGCAGGGTTTTCGGCAGCACCAGATGTATAAGTTCTATCTGTTGAATAGTTTTCTCCTTTGGTTACAGTAATTCTATAAGCCTCCGTTCCAGTTGGCGCATCAACAATTTGAAACATTCCATCATTGTTAGTTGTTTCGTCGATATCAATAGTTGTTGTTCCTTGATCATTAAAAATATTTATGTTCGCACCTTGTAATGGTTGTCCATTAGCATCGATAACTTGAACAAAAAGTGCTCCATTATTTCCTTGAGTTTCTAGATTCAAAGGAGAAACACGAGCGTAGTATTTTAAATCTTCATTAAAACGACAGTTGTCACACGTCAGGTGGAATTCTACTAATTTATAATCTGCAGGAGAAAGGTCGTTTGGATCTCCTCCAATTGTTCCATCAAAAGGATCGTCGATATCACGAACACTAGTGTTTACATTAAAAGTAACTCCCTCTCTTGTTAATGATTGATCACGAGGAATTTTTCCCAAAGGCAGACCATCTACAATACCAACATCAATATAAGGAAGGTTACGAACAATTTCTATTTGTTCATTAGCCAGGTTAGTTGCGGCACTTTTAATTTTTAAAACTTGAACTCCTTCTAAAACTTTTGCATAACCCCCATATGCAGCACCTCCAATAAGAGCAAAGAGTGAGACAGCAACAATAGTTCCAACTAGACTAAAACCGGTTTTAGTAGCTGTTATCTTTTCTCTATTCTCTAGTTTTTTCCCAAAGTTCATTACTATCTAATTGTAGCTTTTTTTCAAAATTTTATACAGATATTTTACAGTTTTTTCAGCACTTCGAAATCTTTTTTCAAATCAGGAATTGTGTTTCTGTTGTAGACGCCGACCGCAGGATGATACAAAGGAATTATAATAGTTTCCGTTTCAGGCATTTTAAATTTCTTTCCATGAATTTTACTAATTGGTTGTAATTCATTTTCCAAACCATATCTTTTCATTACATACTCCATAGAGAAACGTCCAAGTGTCGCAATAACTTTTGGTTTTATTGCTGAGATTTGGCGATCCAAGAATGGTGCGTAAATTTCAATCTCTTCTGGTTTTGGATCGCGATTATTTGTTGGGCGATCTTTTACGATATTAGTCACATAGACCGTTTTTCTGTCTAATTTTATATGAGCAAGCAATTCATCTAATACTTTTCCAGAAACTCCACAAAATGGACGGCCTGTTTTTGCTTCATTTTTTCCAGGAGCCTCGCCGATAAACATAATTTCTGCATCGTGACTGCCTTCACCAATTACAGGAAACACACCGTTTGCGACGCGTTCTGCATAAAGTGGTGATTCTTTAAAATCAAGAAGTTCGTCTTTGATTTTCTTCATTTCTTCGAGTTTTGACATAGAGATATTGTATCAAATAAAAAACTTATCAACACTTTATAAACTTTTGTCAAAATTCTATAAAAACAGAAAATGTTAATATTAAAAATAGGTAGGCAGAAAGCGCCCTGAAGTATAGCCATTTAATATGACTCAATGCGTATGTTTGGAGTGATCCAATTACCCGAGAATGACATAACCCATGCTGAGCGGTTCCTAGATTTCTTCTGCTAACTGTTCGGGAACAAGTTAGGTCCCGCTTTAGAGATGGCAAGGAGACTAACAGATGGGAATCGTCAAAAAAACTCTAGCTTTTAAATGAAAACAATTCTAGTAATGGAAACATTGCTAGAGTTTTTTTATTTATCTCCCATAACACTCTTTAAAATCCTTCGATGTCTCCGGTCTTCAATGCCCTTGTGGCTTGTACGTTAGGAGAGTGAGAAAGGGATTGAGAAGAATGTTGTAGAAAATAGTTTCGAGAAAGTTTTGTTAGATTATGAAACATTGTTTGGTTTTTAAAATGTAGATCCCCAATCAAGTTGGGGATGACAAATACTGAATTCAAGAATTCTTACAAAGTATTGTTTTAAAGCAAAAAGACCTTGACTCGCTACGCTCTCGCGTTAGCGAAGCGAGAATAAATTCAGGACGACAGGTTGGGGGTGGCGAATATGGAATTGAGGATGACGGTTCTCGTGGCTAAGTGGCTCGTATCTTGTTGCTAAGTAGCTAGTAACTCGTAGCTCCCTTATATATTCTCCACCAAACTATACATAGGACTAATCATTGAAATCGCAAAGAATCCAACAGCGGCACCAACAACAATCATCAAAACAGGTTCGATAATAGTAGACAGAGATTTTGTTTTCTCATCAACTTCTTCTTCATAAAAATCTGCAACCTTTAAAAGCATTGGTCCCAATTCTCCCGTTTCTTCTCCAACAGCCATCATTTCTGCTACAAAAACTGGATACAAATGTTCTGCCTCTGAAAAAACTTTTGAAATAGGAAGTCCCAATTGAATATTCTTTTGTGCTTGTTTAATAACAGTTTTGTAATAAGAATTCTGCATAACTTCTTCTACGATTTCCAAAGAGCGGACAAAAGGAACTCCAGCGGACAAAAGAGATGCCAAGGTTCTGGCTGTTCTGGCTGAATTAATTTGCTTTACTAAAGGAGAAACTCCTGGAATATGTAAAAGTGTCCAATCCAACATTCTCTTTCCTACTGTTGTTTTGATTCCGAAAATAAATCCGACCACAATAATCACGATTCCTGCTAAAAATAGTAAAAGATTATTTTTCAATAAGTCACTGAAAGCAATAATAAACTGTGTGGAACCAGGTAACTCAACATTCAACTCAGAAAAAGTATTTGTAAGAGTTGGCACAATATAAATAAGCATAAATCCCGCAATCAAAAGCATTGCACTAATAATTACTCCTGGATAGATCATTGCGCCTTTAATTTTTCTTTGTAGGTTATAAGTTTTTTCTAACTGATTAGAAGTAACATTTAATGCTTCAACCATATTCCCAGATTCTTCACCTGCAGCAACCATAGAAATCATTAGCGGGTTAAAAGTTTTTGGAAATTTAGCCAACGCATCAGACAAGCTTGTTCCCTTTTTTACATCTTTATTAATCAATCCAATAACTTTTTTAAGTTTTGGATTTTTAGCCTGCCTCTCGATAACAGAAAGTGCCCGAGATAGAGAAAGTCCAGCATCAATCATGGAACCAATATTTCTGTAAACAATAATTTTATCGTGAATAGAAATAGTTCCGATTGTTTTTATTTTTGACCATAAACCTTTGAAATTAAAACTTTTTGAAGATTCTGCAGAAATTAAGTTCAGTCCTTCTGCTCGCAATTGTTTATTCAAAGACAACTCATCCGAAGCAGAACGAAAGCCGTCTACGACTTTCCCTTTTTTATCAATTGCTTTGTATCGAAATTCTGTTTGCATAATTTTATTCTGAAACTACACGAAGAACTTCTTCGATAGTAGTTATACCTGCTGCGGCTTTGTAAATTCCATCTTCTAACATAGTTAACATCCCTTCTGATTGTGCCTGCGCTCCAATTTTTTCTGCAGAATCGCCTGCGATTATCAGATTTCTAATTGAATCTGTTACAACCAAAATTTCCTGGATTCCCATTCGTCCCGCGTAACCATCTTTTGCTTCTGATTGAATTGGGCGATAAAAAGGAATGTCTTTCCATTTAGCAGTTTTCTTTACCAAACCTTCTTCTCTTAAGGCATCCATGATTTTGTCTAAATCAGCATTTTTTGCCAATTGATCAATCCCTGCTTTTTTCAAGAAATATTTCTCTTTTTTAGGAGCAAGCTTTCTAATCAAACGTTGTCCAATAATAACGCGGAGTGTAGAAACCAAAAGAAACGGTTGAGCACCCATATCAACTAGACGAGGAATAGTTCCTGCCGCAGAGTTTGTGTGGAGAGTCGAAAGCACAAGGTGGCCGGTCAAGGCAGCGTTAATACCCAAACCTGCAGTCTCACCGTCACGAATTTCCCCGACCATAATAATATCCGGATCCTGACGAACCAAAGAACGTAGTCCAGCAGAAAAAGTAAATCCAATATCAGGCTTTACTTGAGTTTGGTTAACCCTCTTCATTTGATATTCAATTGGGTCTTCAATTGTAGAAATATTTACATCAGGATTATTTAACAAATCCATCAAAGTATAAAGTGTTGTAGATTTTCCGGAACCTGTTGGACCAGTAGTTAAAATAAGTCCTGTCTTTTGTTTCAAAGCATCATGCACCAACTCTAATCCGGCTCCATGAAAACCTAGAGAATCCAAACTGTATCCCCCTCCTCCTTCTCGCAAAATACGCATAACGATTTTTTCTCCATAATAAATTGGGAGGATTGAAACACGGAACGAAACTTTTTCTCCATCTAAATCAATTTTGAAACGACCATCTTGTGGCAATCTTTTCTCATCCAATTTTAAATTAGACAAAACTTTTATACGTGCAACCATCGCAGATCCACTGTTTTTAGGCAAAGTCATGGCGTCGTGCAAAATTCCATCGACACGGTAACGAATCATCACTTCTTTTTCCATTGGTTCAATATGAATATCAGAAGAACCTTGCAGAATCGCGTGCTTCAAAAGAGTATCGACAATACGAACAACCGGCAGGTCACTGGCAATCTTTTTTAAATCTTCTTCATCTTCTGATTCTGTAAAATCTAATTTTCCTGTTTGTTGTTTAATGATTTCTCCAAAATCTGCTTTCAAAGATTTTTGGTATTGAATGAGCGCTTTTTTAATAGAGTCATTAGAAGTCAGTCTGGGACTTATTTTAAGGCCTGTTTTTTTCTTTATAAAATCGATAGAAGCCAAATCGTCAGTATCAAGCATAGCAACCTCCAATTCTTTGTCGTTCTTTTTATAAGCAACAATATTATTTTTCCTGGCAACAGGTTCAGGAATCAAAGAGAGAGTTTCAAATGGGATTTTTGTAGAACCAACATCAATAAATGGAATTCCTAAAATATAAGCCTGCACTCTTTTTAACTCATCCTCTGAAATAGTTCCCTCACTAACAAGATAGTCCCCGACATTTTGTTTGTCGTCTTTTGAAACTTTATCTTTTGCTTTTTCAAGTTCGTCTTTTGAAATCAGACCAGCGTCTATAATAAATTCCTCAAGACTTGATTCGTTAATGTACATAGTATTAATAGAATTATATCAAAAAACACCGAGAGTGGTGCGGTGTTTTTTAGAAATAAGTTTTTTATTAATCTCTATAAAGATATAAATTTTTATGATTCCTTCCCCAATCAGAACTTTCAGCTCCATTTGAATGACACAAGTACCATCCCCAACAATTCTTAAATAGTGTTATTCTGTTTTGATTCCAATATACAGCAAGATTCCTGCTGAAATTTTTACCATCAATTTCAAAATGAGTTCCAGATGCTGATTGGTAGTAAGCACGACCACTTGAACCTCCTGTATATTCAAAATATGAATCTGAGTGAAGTCCATTTTTCGTTAACATATTTTTAATATCATTATGAGAATTTACCATTTTTCCACCAGCATAAGTAATTCCTGCGATTGTAATTATTGTAATTATTATTATTTTGTAAATGTCTTTTTTCATAATTATTTAATTAACATCCACCAACCCAACCTCCATTACTACTTCGGTAACACTTTCTGTGTAAGTTAGATATTCCACAAGATGTAGAAACTGACTGAGGATAGGAATTAAGTGCAGCCTGCATCTGTGCCGGTGTTTCAAAAGAAAATGTTGCTTCACATTTATCGGTTTTTCCACCTAGTGTAATTCTACAAGAATATTCACA
>Ga0136555_1000245_pt1 | contig 22448 bp, 31 predicted proteins | sample AntRauTorckE5432_FD_104927 | JGI IMG/M metagenome (GOLD analysis project Ga0136555, IMG submission 104927) | Saline lake microbial communities from Rauer Islands, Antarctica - Metagenome Torckler E5 #432 | ecosystem: Environmental > Aquatic > Non-marine Saline and Alkaline > Saline | place...
CGTTCACTATACTTGAGATTTGATTTCAGAATTTCACTCAGTCTGCTCAGTCTCACACAACCATTCAGCTCATATCTATCTGTAGTGTCACAGTAGGTACAGATGAAGTCTGTGAAGAGACGCTGTCTCATAGACCATTCTGAAATGACTCTTGACTGATACCTAGTGTTCAAGTGTCATTCTGTAGAGCTTGAACCTCTTGTAGCTTTGTGATGATGTTGTCGTACTCACTCATCAGTGATACTACATGAGACTTGGTGTCGTTCTCGAGATTGATGAAATGGTCTCAGAAGAGATCTCTGATGTCTCAGACATGTCACTGATATTCTGTGAACTCTTCAGCTAGTTTCTCGACTACAAGAGTGTACTCATCTTCAAGTAGTTCTGCTTTCGCTTCGTACTCCTGTTGCATGATTTCTTTCTTCTTCTCTAGTTCTACGAGATCTTCGTTCGCACTGAACAAGATACGCTGTGTTTCATTCATTGCTTCTCGCTGTCTCTGAGCAACAATTGCTTCTTCAGTAGTGTTTGCAATTGCTAGTCTCTTCTCGTTCTCGAGAGACTTGATTTCATCTCTGAGCGCTCTTCTATCTGTGTTGTCATCAGAACCATTCATTTCTGCTCTTGCGTCTTTTATTCTATTTTCTATGTCTATAATTCTTTCAGCAACATCATTGTTTCTGTCTGCTCATACTCACGACATCTGGTCATTGATGTCTTGTAGTGCATCTACTGCTTCTTTCGCTAGGTCTTGGTATTCAGCTTTCAGTTTTCATAGTTCTTTCAAGTTTCATTCAATAGCATCACGAGAGTCTTCAACTGCGTCTACTTCTTTGTCAGCTTTCTTATTGATTGCTTTCACTAGCTCTTTGTACGCTTTCTCTTGTTCTTTTATCTTCTTGGTGGCTTCGTCTATTCAACTCTTCTTCTTGCCACTACTTCAACCACCTCAAGATGGTGGGTTTATTGCATCGTCTACGCTTCATCATATACCTTTCATAATCTCGTCAATCTCTCACTGCGCATCAGTCAAAGTCTTCATGTGTTCTTCTATGTCAGCGTCTATTCATTCGAGACTATTTCTGACTTGGTCTTCATAGATGAGTGAACTCATTGCTATACTGTCGAGAACACTACCTTGTCATAGAAGTTTTCATTCGTCAGCGAGAGAGTCGTTCAATTTCTTCTGGTCTTTTATCATCTCAAGCTCTTCAAACTGTACCATTCTTCTGATTTTCAGGTTCTCCAAGAGAGCCATAGAATTCGCTATGATTGTTTTTCTCTCATTGATGAACTCTTCAGCTTGCAATGAAATATCCAAAGCTCCCAACTCTTCCATGAGAGTCTTGTTCGTTTGTACAGACCGACTGTTTCTATCTATCTGACCTGACAACGCTCATATTCTCGTATCAAGAGACATAGAACCGTCTTCATAGTCTTTCAATGAGATCTCTCACTGAACATATTGTTCTCTCAATGCGTCTTGTGCTATTCATACATCATACGTCTTCTTCTCAAGAACAGACATTCATTCAGTAGCGTCTTGTCAGACACCAGTCATCTTGTTCACTCATTCAATGAACTGTGTCAGTATCTTTATTCAGTCAGTCATAGCAGGCAACAAGCCAATACCAAGAGCTTCTTTCAGCTCATTCATACTATCTTGCATATTGCTCATTGCTCATTGGAATGTGTCGCTCTGTCTATCCATAAGATTTTCAAAACGTCACCCTGCTCACGACATTCTCTCGAACGCTTCTACTACTTTGTCTGAACCTATTTCTCAACTAGAGACCATGTCTTGAATAGCTGACTTGCTCTTTCATAGCATCTTTGCAAGTTCGTCTAGTAGTGGTACACCTGCTATTGTGAAATCTCTGAGTTCTCTACCTGTCAATCTACCTTGCGCTATGACCTGACCATAGTTGAGAGCCAGTCTCTCTAGTGGTACTGATAGACCTGCTGAAACATCACCCAAAGACTTGAGTGTTGGTAGTAGGTCTTGTGTTTGTATACCCATTGCAAGCAACTGTTTGGCATTCTGTCTGATACCAGTCAACTCGAACGGCGTTCTTTTTGCAAAATTTGACAACTCTTTGAGTAGGTCGTCTGCTTTTTCTGCACTTCATAGCATGGTCTCGAATGCAATCTTTGCTTGTTCGAGGTTTCCTGCTAGTTGAATAGTGCTTTTTCAAAAATCTCGTAGCGTTTTTCATATAGCTAACCCTGCCAACACTCATCACATAGCTTTGAAATTCGCACTCATTCACGCTGTAGCAGTTCCTGTCACACTTTTCAGTGCTAGAACTTCACCTCAGAGCTGTGCAATCTCTTTGCTAGCTTTGTTCTGAGCGTCAATGAGTATCTGAATTTCATAGTCTTTGTTGAGCATTGGCTAGAATTATTATTTGATAGAAGTTTTCTGTTCTGACCTTTTTGATTTCAGTCGCTCTTCTTCTTGTTCTATTCTCATAAATTCGAGCATCAAATTGATAGTGGCATAGTCTTGTTCATAGTACTGTGTAGGAGTCCATGAGAACTTCTTGCACATCATATACATTATGTGTTCTTCTTCTGGGATTTCTCACCCTCAACAGATTTCTCTTCGCTTGTCTGTGAGTCACTGTCAGCGTCCTCACGCTGTGTAAACCCCAACGCTTCAGAACGTAGAGTTTCAGATCTACCCTCGTACTCTGGCACGTCCTTTGCGTCCATGTTGTCAATCTCGTGTTGAGTCATATTGAAGAAATGCTTGATGAGATGCTCTCTTGCAAGATACACCTGTCACATGTCTAGCTCTAATTTTGAACCAGTGTGGTCTTCAGTCAATGCACCTTTGTACTTGATTGCTTGATACTCTCTCTCTACTTTTCTTGGTAGCTTAGTTGTTGCGACTTCTTTCATGTTTGCTTGTTGTCATAATATAAAAAGTGAGTTTGCCTGTTTGCTTGTTAGTAGAAAGGGGTGAGCGAAACAAGCAAAACTCACCCCCTAGAGAATTAGTATGCAGAAGTGACTTCGTTTATCATTTCAGCTTTTGCAGTATATCCCTCAGTATCACTGAATGTACCAATGAAACCAAACGTCTGCTTGACTACTTCGTTGTTACTGTCTGTCTTATCCCAAGCATTGAACGCAACCTTTGCAAGTGTGAACGTCAATGTAGGGTTTCCAGATGGTGTCATAGTCACATCAGTATTGATGATAGTGATTGACATGAACATCTTTGTACCTGCTTGAACGAGTGTGAGATATGTTGAGTCATCAAACAAGAGTTCAATATCTCCTCTCACTGTGAACTGTTGGTTGAAGATACAATCAATATCTACTGAACCATTGGTCTGATGTAGGTAGAGGTTCTTGTCAATTGACAGGTTCACTCTCGTACAACCGACTGCTGTTGCTCACGCAAGACCACCCTCAGTAGTTGCAATCTTGACTACTACATCTCTTGCTCTGAAGAGAGTCTCGTCATTGTATGCAGGTGATGGTGTACTTTCTGAACCTAGTTTCTTTCCTTTGAAACTAGCAGTGTACTTCACGTACTGACCAACCTGAGCAGTGATATTCAGTGACTCAAGCATTGAGTATACAGCAACCTCAGTTCCTACAGGGTCATACCCTCGAATTGTGTAGCTTGGGTGATTGTTTGTATTCAATCTATCAAACGTATGAGTGTATGGTCAAGCACCAGATACTCATGGTGTACCGAAGCAGGCTGTCAATATCATACCAAAAGACTGGTCAGACACTGTACCCTCTAGGTCTATCACAGAATACTCTTGCACTGGTTGTGCATCATAGATTTCGTCTATCACACCATAGCCACTATCGTCTTCAATAGTTTCAATGATTGGCTTCAAGACACCTCTTGTTTTCGGTATTCGGTACGTTGCAGAAACTGATGTACCTGCTGTACTTTCTTTTCAAATACCTAGTGATTGTTTTCTTGCGATGTGGGCGTTTGCTGAACTCATGGTTTATGTGGTTTTAACAGGTAAAATCTTGTCTTCTTCGTTCTCGTCCTCAACCTCGACCTCTTGTATTTCATCTTTTCAACTCTCCATTGCTTTGATCTTCTTCTGCACTTTCGCTTCTCGTGCTTCTTTGTCTTTGGCTTTCACCACTTCATCAATTACGCAACAATAGTTTTCGTACATGACTATGTATAATCAAAATAAAATCTACTAATTCACGTCATTCAGTGCTTGATAGATACATTGTATACGACACACCCTCAGAGGGCTTTCGTCTGCTGTATATCCAAACCTTATTCTGAATATAGCTCAAAGTGCGTTTCAACTCAAGGTCTCGTTCGCTCTTAGTGCCACGAGTATCAAGTCAATGAGTATCAAGAACGGTCATTCATTGTTCTCTGGGTCATCGTTTGGCATGAACACGCTCACCTCGAAAGGGTACAAACTGAGATTGGTAGTAGTGTCGAAGATGTTTTCTATACTCTCAATAGGTGAGACCGTAGCTGACACATATCAGTCTTTCAACGACTTGGGTTCGTAGTTGTACACGTGTGCTAGATCTGTGCTAGCTGTCAACGCATTCACTACTGTATACAACTCATCTCTGATTGTTTTGAACATGCTATAATACTCAACTAAAATGTAGATCTAATTCTTTCACAAATATGTCTTCTATCTGACTCGCACTATCCATCTTCGCTCTTTTCATATAGTACTTTCTTCAAGGGTTCTTGTAGTTCTCGAACTCTCTACGTCTAGCATATGGTACGTTCGTTCACACTCTACCTTGTCTTCAGTCTCTAGTCACGCTTGTAGTGATACTTCTTCTCAGAGTACCAGACTTGAATGGTGCATTGATTGACGCATATCTTCTGATGAGATTTGTACTTCAAATCATAGCTCTTCTCATTGGTATAGAGATGTCAGCTTTCATTCTTGATACGTTCTCTCTCAGTGTGACATTAAGCATAGTCAGATACAACAATTACTTCTAAAAACTTTTTGAACGCATTCGTTCTTGTGATGACTTTCTTCACAATTCGCACCCTACTATTTTCGTCTATGATTTTGTTGCTTTCATTGATGGTCATGTAGTTGGTCATCATCTTCTTTACCTCTTGACCTCACTCAATACCGTACACACTATTCAGACTCTCTTCATTATCATAGAAATATGCAGGTATTCATGTGACTAGGCTTGAATAGCTTTTGTCAATACCTGCTCAGACCAGTCATTGTATCTCTATAGTGTCGTTAGGAAACAACATTGACGTTTCTGTAAGGTGATAAAAGTTTTCTGATGTTGTGTAGGTCATCAACTTTACCACCAAAACCACCGTCTTTGTATTTTATTCTGAAGTCACCCTGTTCATATTCAGCGACTCACTGCATTCACTTCGTACTATGTAGACCATTCAATATCATCAATGTAGCAGTCTTCACGTTCTGTGGTATTGTACCACTCTTTGTGTAGTTAATCTCAAGAAAACCGAAAGTATCATTGTAGTAGGTCTCTACTAGAACGGTTTCAGCAAACATGATGCGTCTACCCTTTGCAAGGTAGTCTGTTCATTCAGTGACACTCACAACTGTTCAACCTAGCTCATCTATAGATGTAGGTGTATATTTCAGATAGTACGGTCATGCACCATTGTAGTCATGTCTCTCGTCATCTATATCAGTACTAGCGAAGTTGTAGTCGACTAGATATGAGTCAATCATTGCTTCAGCTTGGTCAATAATAGAAGTCACATACGCATCTGTCTCTCAGTCGAGTACAGGGTTGTATGCTCTAGCTTCTACCAGTGATATATACTTCATAGACATGGTCTGTTTCGGTGATGACTAAAATGTACGAACTATTCTGCTTTCTTTGCGTCTACTCTAGCTTTCTGTACTTCTGATGTCTTGGTCTCTTTCGCTTCAGCTTCGTTTGCTTTGTCTTTATTTTGAACGAGCTTCCGACCATTACGTCTGAAGAAAGTAGATTGTTCGAGAGTCTTCAATGTTTTCTTTGTTCCTTTCTTATAGTTGAATTTGACTCAATCTTCACCTCTAATTCTTCAAGCTGTCATTGCTACTAGATTGTACATGATAATGGTTTCAAAGAATAAATAGTACGCTTGCTGTGCGTCTCTCTAGTACTGTGATTGTAGAGCCACACCACTAGAGAGAGACACAGCGTCTCTCTCGTATAGTAGTCAATTATACAGTGATATTTCTCAACATAGCAACTGAGTCTGTAGACTTCAATTTCAATGCAAATCTCACATGACCTGTAAATCTATACTGGTCGAACTGTGGTAGATACTCAGTGAAGATACTGAGGTTTCTCTTGAACCCTGTATACACGTCTGGCTTGTAGATAACTAGAGCCTGACCTAGTGTGTTGTTACTTCAAGTTGTTGAGATCTTACCGTCAGCTTCAGTCAGTCCTAGAAGATTTGTAGGCAATACTTCAATACCGTCAATTGATGCAAGAACACCATTCACGATAGTAGCAGAACCACCGAATTTCTCCATAGTCTCGACTTGACCTAGTGATAGAAGTTTGTAGTAGACATCAATACCTACAACAAGCAATAGTTTGCTAGGGTCTGCACCTTTCAATCCCATGAGCTTTCTCGCATCTCTAATGTCTGAGACATCAAGAGTACCTGCGTTCACGTCCATAGAGTTTGTCAATGCTGACTCTCTCATACCATCAGTATGCAAGTAGTATGACCCTGCTGACGGTGTTGCGTCATCTAGGTTCACATTTCCTGTTGCGCCTGCTGTATTATCTGAATTCATCAAGATATTGTCTAGCAACTCACCGTATGATACAGCGAATTTGTTTCCTAGATATGACTTGATGTTCACGATACTGTCTTCGTCTAATTCACCAGAAGCATATACAGACGTGCTGTATTTCTTTGATACTAGAACGAGGTCATCAGTTCCTGCTTTTGATGTAGTCACAGCAGTAGCAGTCACGTCAGCTTGTTCGCTAGTAGCAACCCAAGTTGGGTCTGAACCCTCTACAGGTATTGTGTAGGTGGCTGTAGGCATCACGATAGGCGTAGGCATTTTGCTCATCACAGTAGATTGGTTTCTCACACTTTCAAGTATGATTGACGCAAGATCTGATGGTACAAAATCTTGACCATATCCGTCTTGACCTGTAGTCATAGCTTCGTCAGACTTGATTTCAACAGCTTTCTCGTCTGCATTCATCTTGCCTACTGCTTTTCTAATATTGGTCAGTTTGGCTAGTCTCTTCTCTTCAAATGATTGTTCTGTATTACTCATGGTTGTTGAAACAAAATAGATAAAATAGTTTCTAGTAGTTCGTAGTCCAAGACTATGAGACTGCTTTTTCTCTAGCTTCTTGCATAGAATTTCTCAATGTCGCTTTGTCTCCTTTCTCTACACTCTTGCCTGTATAAATCATAGCTGTCTTTCTTGGCATAGCGTTGAACTTTCCAGACAATGCTAGATGTTCTTCAGCAAGCTCTTCGTAAGCTCCGAACAATTTCTCAACGAGATCTTGTAGTGCTACGTTCTTCTCTTCAATAGCTGTCATCTTTTCAGACATAGCTTTCTGCTCAGACTGTAGTGTCTTGATTTCTTTCAACCCAAACACTGCTGACTTCTCTTCGTCCTCTTCTGCTTCTTCTGCTTCTTGAGCTTCGTCCTCTTCTTCAGAGGTCTCATCAGTTTCAGATGAGTCTTCGAGTTCGTCTCAATCAGTGTCTTCAGCGTCTTCTTCATCTTCACCGTCTTCTTCTTCAGTTTCAGCTTCTTCATCGTCTGAAACGTCAGTGTCTTCGGTGTCGGTTTCTTCAACCTCGTCTGTTTCATCGTCTTCATCGTCAGATACTTCTTCTACTGGTTCATCTTTCGTCTCAGTAGATTTCTCTTCAGTTTCTTCTACTTCTGGTGTCTCAACATTATCAAGAGCATCTTGCTCTTCGTCAGTTAGAGCTTCACCGTTCAGTGCTTTGTTTTTCAATTCAAGTAGTTCTGCTTTTGATAATTTCATGTCTTTGGGTATTAAATCAGTAAAATATGACTTGACTGCTTTGCTCATTGTGAACAATGTCGCAGGGTTCGCAGGCAAATTCACAACACTCAACTCGAATATCTCCAATTCTTTGATGACCCTCTTGATGTCAGTCCAGATGTTTATGGTCTCCCACTCTTCATCTGAGATCTCGTCAAGCGCTCTTCAATCAATATGTAGATACTCGTAGTCTCTTGGTATGAACCCTATGCTATATCCTTTGACGACACCATCTTTTATCATGTCGAAAGTGTTGTCGGTATCATACTTCAGATGAGCTTTGACCCACCGACCACCTTTGTCGACCTTATCTTCTAGCATTACTCATATAATTTTCTCATCATCGTGACCTCTCAATATGACTGGGTTGTCATGGTATCTGCTCAGTGCTATGTCTTTCTCGAACGCACTAGCAAGTACTACATCGTTGTAGCTATCAAGTTCAGGAGTAGAACCATATCACTCAATGAGTAGTGTACCGTCTTCTTGCTCTTTGACCTGCTTGAATGGTACTTGATACTCTATGTAGTTTTCTGGTACTCGTCTTCTCCCTTTTTTGACTAGCATGACATTCTCTCGTCATTTTCTAGTACAATGTTTTCTCTCAATTCATACAGGCATTGGCTATATTTACATATAAAAGCTACCACTTCGGTCAGACTTCGGTGTCGTATGTAGTATCTGTATCATCATAGAACTCTCAGTGTTCAACGACTCTATAGTTTGTTGTACATCTACATCTTGGGTGGTCATCTCTTGGTGCTGTCTGGTCTCAACTTCAGAATGCTTTGTTCTCTTCTATCCATCAATTTCATGCGTTTGCGTTGCACTGTCGAGTCACCTTGCTGTCGTTCACTGTGTCTCGTATCTTATCAAACACCATTCACTCACGCTTTGAGTATTGTATCACTTGATTGCGACCAAACTCGTACGCCTTTGCTAGTTGGTTGACAGCAATGAGTTCAGCTCTCGCCTTGCTCAACACACCACTCTTGACTTGAGATAGTATGTTGTCTGCTATCTTTCAGTAGCTCAGTCACTCTTGAATTCAGCTTGCTACAGTCTTCGCTATACCTGTCTGTGTTGTGACCAGTATGCTTCATGCTTTCTGACTCAGATGTAAGTCGGTCAAGCTGTTCATGTAGCTCACTGCTTCTTCATCAAATAGATCTCGGTCTACATCTACGCTCAGTTCATGCACAAGTACTTTGTTTCAATACTTCCTTATTTTCTGGGCGTTGTATGTGATGTAGTTTATGATGAGTGTGTGGCTTTGTAGTATCTGTGCATCTATATCTTCTTGTAGTCACTTGTCTTCAGCTTGCAACCTGTCAGAAACATTTTGTGCCAAAGACTTGAACTCACGCTGAATGTCTCTCCTGAGTTTCTTTTCAGCTCTCAGTAGTTGTTTGGGTACGGTGTGACCTGACCTCTTGATGCACAGGTTGTGCTTCTTGAGTATACGTTCTAGTCCTTTTCTCATGTGTTTATGACAATATCATCTAAACCACTCATGTCTAATGGTACGAGCGCTCTACTTATCAAAGGCTTGCTCGCTTCTTCTTCTATGTATTCTTCGTCACCATTCTCTTGTCTGATTTCATTGAGGGTCTTGAGACCAAACTTCACCTGTTCAATCTGTACTTCAGTCTTCTCTTTCAAGTCATTGATATGGTCATCATGGAAACAGAACAATATTGACTCGTCTATCTCACTGATGAGTTCAGTGACCATCTTTGCAAACTTACTCTCTCGAGGTCTGATTGTATTATCTATATACTTGGTGTACTGCATGTCAGCGTTTGAGTAGTTCACACCATCAGTGTAGTTGAGTACTACTTTCGGTACACCGTATGATGCACAAATTCTCTGGGTCGTGAACATTCTCATATTCATAAACTCCATATCTTTCATTCAGTCCTGTAGTTTCTGAAAACCTTTGATACCAGAAACTGCACCGATTTTGTGTCTGTTCTTCGCTCCTCTGAATTGCTTCTTGAGCATCTCTATTGCTATGTCTTGTTCAGCTTCACTCATACCGTCTTCTAGCTGTACCATTGTTGCAGGTATAGCATTGTTCTTGAAGTAGTAGTAGTTTGTGAGACTAGCTTCACTGTCTGCTAGTATCTCATAGATTGCACCCTCTAGCGTAGAAAGACCGAACACTTCATTGTCTGGGTCTTGTTCGTCTATCCAGTGATAGATCTCTTCTGGTGCGAAGTCCATGCTCTTTCAATTCACTATCTGTATGTACTTCACAATCTCACCATACTCAGTAGATACGATACGCATTGTTCTAGGGTCAATCACCTGAAAACCTAGAAGCTCACCTGCTTCATTTCTTACTCTCATAATATATACGTTTCATGCAACTCACATATCACGAATGACTCTACGCTTGAACATGTCGAATGACTGATAGTTGTTCAGTATGATGTTCAAAGTCTTTGTGGTTGGTGTCTCGTCTAGGTTCTCGTCAGAGCCTTTCTCTTTGTAGAAATAACCACCTTTTCAGACGGTCTCTTGTAGTTCTTTGATACAACCTCTGATGTCAGAGTTCTTTGAGTAGTGTGTGAAAAATAGATCAAACGTAGTCTTTGGCATATCACCACTCATACCTATACTTCAACCTTTGTACGTTCTTGCTAGTTTGGTGTCGGTGCTTTTGAAAGAGAAATTGAATGTGCTAGTATCAAATCAAAATATGTTCATGGTCTACTCTCAGAAGATAAAGAAACATCACTATTGTTCACACAATAGCTGTCTCCATACAGTAAATCAATGAGTTCGGTCTAGTTAGTGCCACCGTCTTCATACGACTTACGAACCACAGTAGATACTACTCTTCTATACCTGTAGTAGCTTCTTCTGCTTATCTCCATCTTCTCCATGATTGCTGTTCTATCCATTCATCTCTGATAGTAGAGGTGAGCGAAGTGCCTATGTCTAGGCGTGAGTCAATCATTGCTTGTTTGAATTTGCAGGTCTACATATCTGAACATGTATGAGTTGTTGTCAAGAACTAAATACTTGCCACTCTGAAGCCTGCTTGTTTCTTCTGTAAACAATAAACGAATGCGTCCATGATGTCGTCATGCTCAACATCTGGGAAATTAGTCAATTGATATACGAGTTCTTCATCTCACTTCTTTCTGAAGAACGTATGACCAAACTCTAGGTGATGTGACACTTCCATGAGTCTAGTGTACTTGTCTTTGTGTGGTGTGACTAGCACAATAGGTAGTCACCTCTTCTTCAACATCTGACCAAGCATCTTCTGAAAGGCTACACTCTCAACACGTATCTCATTGAACTCGTGTTTTGCGTGTAAGTTCACAACCAAGTCTGCTAGATCGTCCATACTACATTTCTTCTGACCAGAATAGAGAACCACCCTGTCGTCTTGGTAGTATCACATTCAACATATACCGATGTAGTCTGCTGACTGCTTCTGTGATATAGCAGGGTCAATTGATAGTACTTTGAAATCAAAGTCTTCTGGCTTGATGTGTTCACCTCAGTAGCGTATTCGTGCATCATCTATGACACGCTCTTCATGTGTGTATGGTGTGTTCATAAACTCCTGCTTGAATAGTGCTGTACCAATTTTCTCTTTTCTCTCTTGCAGGCTCTCAAGACTTCGCATCTCTGGTCGAATTGGCTCTCAGTTCTCAATAGCTTTGTACTCAATAGTGTTTCGTCACATGGTATCTCTCAAGTGCTTCACTAGACACATGTTTCAAATAATAGTACCAACGACAATCATGCGTCATCATGGTAGCATTGTATTGTACAAAGAAGAGAACACCCACTCATTGAACCTCTCTACTACTCTCTTGTTTCTCACGTCCTTGTTCTCCTGTGGGTCATCTAGTACTACGAGTCTTCTACGTTTACCACGTACAGACTGACCCTTGCTTGTTGTCATTATGTCACCACCGTTCGTCAGCTCTAGTTTCTTGCTTCTCCATTTCTTGAGCTTCTTGTCTTTCATATCTTCGCTATTCTTTGGCACAAGGTTTCAGAATGTCTCTATGAGTTTCTCATTCGTCTCGAACTCGTACATGATTTTTCAAATGATTTCTTCTCATAGAGTCTCACTTGCTACATATAGTATAGTGTCTTCTGGGTGATATATCAATGACCACATGAAGTACAACCGTAGGCATGTAGTCTTTCAGTGTCATCTTGCAACTATGATGTTTGTATCTCGTGTGTTGCTCAGTGCATCTCGTATCTCTTTGTGATAGTAGGGGCTTGCAACTAGAACCTCTCTTCATAGTTCGTCTATCTTGGTTTTGATATGCTTGAAGAACACGTCAACAAAGTTCTCTATGTCATAGCAGTCTCTGATGAGATTAGCTTTGAGTCTTTGCTTTTCTGCGTGACTTAGTAGTTTTTTTGCGTTTGGCACTTGCACGCTTGAGACGTTGAGCTTTGGCATCTTTGAGGTCAGCAACTAAATCTTGAACTATATCGTTGCTATCAGTCAACACGACCTGCTTGTCGAAATAGTCTGCACTTCTCCTTTTCAAGAACTCTATGATTGCTCTCGTGTCTCACTTATCCATAGCTTCAAACAGCTTCGTCTTTGCTTTCACGTACATAGACGCTCTTGCTCTCTCTACTAGATCTTTGAACGTAGTCTCTTCACTATATGACACAGTACGTTTGTTGTTTGGGTCTGTTGGGTCAGGTTCTTCAAACTCCCACAAAAATACATCACCACTACCGAACCAATTGTAGAAAGTGTTGTAGTGAATATGCGCATAGGCACAGGCTTCTTCTACACTTGAGTCTACTGCAATCAGAGACAATATTTTTATGATAGTTTTTCTGTCTGCTCTAGTAGGTCTTCAGACCTTTCATGGTCTTCTACCCTCTAGTTCTATCACTGTCTCTTCTTTTGGCATAGCAGTAGATATTTGAAAAATAAAGAGTCTACATCTTCTCAGACAATGGTGCGCATGTACTCATCATAGCACGTCTACTGAACTCACCTCGTGAGATCTTCTCTTCATGTCGAGAACGCATTCGTCAGTCTGGGCTTCTATCCCAACCGTCAGCGTCCATGATGAACATACTGCTTCTCTTCTCAAACAATGCGTTCCATTCTTCAGAGGTCTTCAATCACTTTGGGTTGAATGGTTCTGTTGTTGGTTCTACCATTTATTTGGGTTAAGTACTAAACGAAGTATGATGTCTCGTATTCGTTGTGGCATGTACTTTGGTTTGTCATTGATATATTCTGCAACCACATATTCTAGTTCTATGCTCTTCAGGTGTTCTTTCACTGCTCTGACTCACGCCTGCTTCGCTTTTCTCATTCATACCGATTTCTTCATGTGTTTACATACCAAGTAAAAACTTCACACCGTCACCATTGATGAGATACTTTCTGAACTTTCCTTTCTTGTTTTGGTCTACCTTGTATTCTTCAGGTAGTTTCACGTCAATATGATTTCTCACAGTGATTTCATTCTTCTGCAAAATATCACACACCTCTTTGACGGTGTATCGACACTCTTTCTTGACTGTTGTGAGATCTAGTACCATATTCACTAGAATATATAAAAAACATATACTTTATATTGAAAAGTACATGTGATGCAAACGAAAGTATAGTACAGCATGTATATGGTGTGTGGCAAGAACAAGGCTCGAGCATTCTATTGCACTAGGTAGCTACACCATCAAAGCACAAGACCACCACACACGAGTTCATATCAAGAGCAACCTGTCAAATCTCTATGTGTATAGTTCCTGTCACCACACCATATACATGCTATCAAACGAATACGAATTCATCTGTTTTCACTTCTGTTCATTCTAGGTGTTCAAACTCTCTCACGTCCATAGGCTTGAATAGCACATGATAACCCCCTGACGGTGTTCAATGGTGTGCTACGTAGTTTTCACCTAGTAGAGACCTACACTCTGACAGTTCTTTTGGGTCATCTACGTCTAGCATGTAGTAGTCTTTGCTGAAACGAGTGCCTTGCTTCTTCAAGCATGATGCAATGATACCTTTTCATCTACACATGAATGAGTAGTCATCACCCTCTATACCTTTGGCAACTCTACTCGCTAGATTTGACGCTCACTTTCTCAGAGATCTAGGGTTGTATGTAGAGTATATTCTTCACACAGCTCACTCTTCTCTCAGTTTGTAGAGATACTCAACTTTCGTTTCTCGCTGTTTGTAGTTCTGTACAAAATACGAGATTGCTCTAGTTCGTTTCTCACCTGTAGAGTATCAGTCTTTCTGTCTAGGTAGTAGCATCACAATTTGACAAGACTTCTTGCAGAAATGTAGAAGCTCTTCAAAGTCTATAGTGCTATTCGTCATCTAGTTCTTCTATTACCGTATAGAACATCTGGTTCTTCTTATGCTTCGACAACATCAATTGTTGTAGTCTTCAGAGAAACATCATCAGACTTTTGAAGTGTGTGCTCTCTTGGTGAGTACTACCGAACGTCAAATTGATTATGACTTTTTTTTGATTGCTCTTCATGCTTGTTTCTTATGATGTAAAATTGTCACGTGCATATCTAGTATCTTGATGAAGAACTCTATCTTGTCTTTGTGTTCTTCTGTCTGTATCAGTTCCATCTTCGTCTTGAGTTCTACGAATTTCATATAGTCTACCGTCTCATCTTTCTGTATCTCCAAAAACTCTGTTCGTATTCTATTGATTTCTTTCAGGTTCAGTGTCTCTCTATTCAACACCATTCGGTCGAGCGCGTCTATGAGTCGTGTCATGTTTCATCTGTAGAAGTAAAGGCTTCAACATGTCAGAGTCTGAGGTTCACTTTCTCTTCATAGAACCTGCATGCTTGTGTATGTCATATTCTAGCTTCTTGCGCTGTAGCATATCTTCTCATGTCACCATCATACTCTGGGTCTCCGAACACCATAGTCTCAAACAATAGAGGTGGTCACTCACCGAAGCTGTGGTCTAGTCACAGAAATACTGTAGATACTTTCACGCACGCTTGATCTCACCAGTGCATACTTGTTATTCACACATGACGTTCTGCGTTCTCGAACCATTCACCTCGCTCTATCACATTGTCTGTTTCAACTATCTCATCTTCTCCATCTCGCATATAGTACATTATTGATACAGGCTAGAAACTAAAACATTCTTTTTAGTCTTTGGCATTACGGTCAACAAAACTTCTCTACCACTGCTTATGTAGTAAATTCATAGTTTTCATATCACTACTCGGTCGTTCTTTGATTTTCTGTAGCGCTTTCGTTTCTCATGCTTCAGAAAGTCATCGTACAAGAAATGTTCTATCTGGTCTACACAGTCTTCTCACTCTTCACAGAACCTTTCTTTCATTCTTTCTCTGAAGTGTCTTGTGACTGCGTACTCTCACCAGTAGTTTTTTCTACGACCTCTTCTGTCTCCTCGTTGACACCACGTCATATAGAGCGTTTTTTGAGTAAGAAACTAAATAGTCGAGGTTGCGTGAATTCGTATCACATAAAATTTCTACCGATGACACTCACAACAATGTCACCATCTTCTATACTAGATATACTGGTTTGTAGATGTCATTCAACACGAGCCAGTGACGGTGTTGCATCATACGGTATATTCACAGGAAAAATGTATTTCCTAGTTCTGATTTCTGCTTCAGTCTTATCGACAAACGTGATTTCTGCTACATACTCATCTACTCTTTCAACTGCTCACATATAGATGAACCAAAATACACACCATATAATCAGTACTCACCAAAGTGGTACTTGTGATGATAAAAGAAATAGTAGCCACACAATAAATATTGTTGTCATGGTGAAACTAAATTTTGACATTGTCTTCTTCATGTTGTTGTTGGTTTTCCAATATAAAAGTAGTGACCATCATGTACATGTAGTGTAGTCAAATATCTTTCAAGATGATTTTCACTCAGTCTTGTTCAACTACTCCTCAACGAATGAGTGTGTTGAAATCTTTGTCGTCTAGTGATACTCTTCTTTCATCTGACATGCTATGATATTCACAAAATAAATTCTTTCACTGCACTTCATTTCACTCTTCGTATTTTGATCTTGCCACCCATGTTCATATTCACTTTGTATTGTGATTTGTTTGGTACAAGCCTGTCAACTTTTGATCTCGCTGTGAGTGGGTGTATTCACAAAAGTATTGCCACTTCTGGTATTTTGTAGAACACTTTGTCTTGTATTGTTCATATTTGCATGAGCGTGCTATATTGTAGTAAAATTGACCCACTCCCCTGCTGAAGCTACTATATGCGTACGGTATGCGTACGGTAGCGTACGGTCTCGTACGGTATACGGTGTGACCTCTCAGAGCAGGGGAGTAGGGGTTGTTGTGACTCCTCTATCTATCCTTGTGCTTCTTCATGTTTCATAGTAGTGTGTCTTCTATCTCCTGTTTATCATCTCACTTCACTAGCTTCAATACTATTCGCATGAGTGCTAGAAAGATGAGTACAAACAGAAACAACATTGCTATTCTCATGTGTCTGGTTTATCAGGAAATAAATTCTCAAGTACTGCTGTTAATTTTACTCTGAGTTTTTTCTTCACTATATTCTCATATTCTGGGTACAATGGTTCGTCCATCACTACTACTATCAAGAATGGTAGTACGGTGAGAGCGACCAAAAATATCATTATTATAGCATCTATGAGTCAACACATTCTTTGTGAATTAGTTAGAAAGTAAAGCTCAGACATCTAGCAGAAAACTGTTTCAACCACCATTGATTTGTGGTACATCTCCTCACCATCTTTTCACCATTTCATACTGAACATATTCTGTATTCAATGCGTTCGTGATTTCTCTGATACCCTCTGCTTCTGCTTGAGCTTCTTGTAGAATTCTACTAGCTTCACCCTCTGCTTGCGCTTTCACTTGTGATGCAATAGCTTCAGACTCTGCAACCTTATTCTGTGCTTCAAACGCTCTCTGCTCTGCTGTCACTTTTGCTTCAATAGCTTTGTCAAATTCTGCACTGAATGCAAAGTTCGCTATGTTCACATCAGTCACTGCAATATGAGATTTTGACAGTTTACCTTTCAGTCACTCATTGATTGCTATAGATACTTCACCACGTTTTGTGATGAGTTCTTCTGCTGTGTATTGTGCTGTCACTGCTTTCACTATCTCTTCAATAGCAGGTGCAATGATTGTGTCTTGTACTGCTTGTTCTTTTCCTACCGTCTGGTATATCACTCATACTTGTGATGGTAGTAGATTGTAGTTCAGTGCAAGAGTGATTGTCACCATCTGTAGATCTTTACTAGATGAAGCTGACTTCACCTCAATCTTTTTTGTCTTCACGTCCATCTGAAGAATAGAGTCAATGAACGGTTTTTTCCAATGTAGTCATTCACCAAGTACGTCTTGGTGTACAGTTCCTAGAGTCACCATGACTCATCTGTTTCAAGGTTGTACCACCTCGAATAGACTGAAGATTGCTACCAATGCGAACATCAGTATCACACCTGTAAATACTAGACCAATTTTTTTCATGCTGTTTCAAAAAAATAATAAATATATGTCATCAAATCGACACCAATACTACATGACCATTCAGAGAATATAGTCATAGGTTATGTCACAACACTTGTCAAACATTTTCTCTCTGGTTGTGAAGTCTTTATTGAATAGTCTGTGCTTCGGTTTCACCAAGTCCATCGACATAGGTTCGTTCTCACGTAGTTGTTCATAGAATGCGACATCAAGATCTCAGAAGAGTAGAGGTTCAATACAAATCTCATACTTCTTTCATGCAATGTCGAAGTTCATAGCCAAATATCAAATAGTATCTGACTCGTCTACGAACCTACGTCTGAACTTTCTCCGAATTATTTCTTTCATGTCATTCTCTGAAAAGATGAAACGAGTACTCAGAATATCTCTGATGAATTTGCTATGTATTCAAAGTTCTTCTCTCACCAATAGTCTTTTGGTCTATCTGTTTTGATACCGATAGACTGAACGTGTATACCCTCTGCTTGTGCGTCAAGTATTGCTTTCTTGTATTCGTCTTGGTTGTATCTACCGAAGCATTGTGTTGCTCTATCTCATCACAACTCTACTTCTCGTCAGTCCTGCATGAGATCTCAGTAGCTGTGACTATTGTATCATCAGTCGTGCATTATGAGCAAGCACTTTTCTCAGTCCTGTCTTCTCAGATGCTCGAATGATGATAGTACTGGTCATGGTTCATACGTTCAACTACATACCTTTCTTCAATGTCATATCTTGTATCATCACATACTCTTGTATCAAGACACTTCTGACTCATGTACTACATGTAGCTCTCTTCTTTGTTGGTCGTGAACCTCAAACCAGTTTCATATTTTCTGCTGAAAATCACGCTGACTACCTCACTCAACAAAACTTTCTACAAGTCACTCGAATTCGTCCAGTGTATATAGTAGTGGTATATCTCAGAACAATTTTATTCTAATATGTGCCACATCATTCAGTATTCTTGCTGTATGTAGTGTTGCTTCTATAGCAGGTCTGATTGTATTATCACTGAACATACTGTCACTCACGTCAACCAGTATCTCGAAGTGATAGTTCTTTCATTGCTCTCAAGTTTTTTTGCTGAAAATTTTTCTGCTCGTCTTGTAGTATGCTAGTCTATTTGTCTCAACTCTTCATCTTTTATCTAGCACACGTCTCTCATACAGATTGTCTCTCAGTATTCTACGTATCTGATGTAGTGCTTCTTCTTGGTCTACACCAAGTCTGTTCTTGCGTTTCTCTCTGGCATCAATTTCTTCATTCTCATCTCGCTCAAGATCTGGTGGTGGTGAACCTGCTCACCCTCACTGATGTATTGCGTCCATGAGATCTTGGTCTGGTGATAGACCCTCTATCATTCTTTGTAGAGCTTCGAGTCTACTCTTGCGTTTTCAATTGTATGGTGTAGCAGGTTGTGGTTTCAATGGTTGACCATATCAGTTTTGTTGTGGTTGACCCTGTTGCTGTTCTTGTTGTGGCTGTTCTTGTTGTGGTGGTGGTTGTTGTTGCTGTTGCTGTTGCTGTTCTTCTTGCTTCTTTTTCTCCTCTTCTTCTTTTGGGTCTGGTGGTGGTGCAAGTATGAATTTCTGCTTCACACCATTGACCTCAATTTCAACCTCAACTTTTCAGTCTTGGTCTAGTTTTTTTTGTGCTTCTTTGGTGAGCATAGCTTGCTTTCACATGAGCTTGTTTCTTATATGAATAAATCGTTGTTTCACATTTTCAAACATTATGTTTGAATTTTGTCTTGATAAATATTCATCATCTCATCAAGTTTGTGTTTCAACTCATCATGCGCTTCAGCTTTCTCTTTGTATCTTTTGCTCTTTCTTCTCTCGTCAGCGAGTCCAGTTTTCATATCTGATACTTCTATCTTCAGTGTCTCATTCTCTTCTTTCACTTTCACGAGATTGTCTATCTCAGACATTATCGTGTGCATCTCTCAGTATGAGATTTTCATTGCGTCCTCTATCACCTTGCCAACTTTATTCTTGTTGTTCTTTCATAGAACCTTGTCGTAGATGCAACACTTGATTGCTTCTTTCTTGGTGATACCGACCTCAATCAATGAACATATATTCACTAGATCTCTAGTAGAGCAGAAGTAGTTTATGTGATTTGAGTTGTGAAAGTCTCTCAAGTTAGTAGCCATATTGACAAGTCAAAATATTTCTACTTCATCTACTGTATGAAACCTTTCTTTCAAAAGTATTCTTTCAATCTGTGGTTTCAGAGTTGGGCAATCTATCACGATGAACCTACTCATTGTCGCTTGGTTCAAATCTTTCGTTCAAACATAGCCAGAGTCAGCAGGGTTCGCAGTAGCAAACACTCTGAAGTTCTCATGTGGTTCTACTACTTCACCGTCTTTCTCTGAGAGAAATAGTTTTCATAGTTTACCGTCTTGAACCTCAAGTATTGATTGCATCACAAATAGAATTTCTGGTAGTGCTACATTGATCTCGTCTACAAGCAACCAGTATCAGTTTCTCATAGCGTTCACGAGTGGTCAATCTTGTCGAACCATTTCACCACCTATGAGAGTATATTTTCACACAAACTCTTCACGACCTGTTTGTCAGTTCATATTCAATCTGACCAATTGTCTCTTGTGCTTTTCTGCTACAGTTCTGACCATTGTAGTTTTTCCAGTACCTGTTTCTCATAGTAGTAGTACAGGTATGTTCTTCTCACCACACTTATCAATCAAGTTCAACAAGGGCTTGTTTCAGTAGGTAGTTGTTGAAAAAACCTTGTCGACTGGCTTTCTCTTGGTTAGTTTCTTTCTGGCTGTTTTCTTTGGTGATTTTGCTTCTACTGGGTCATCAATGATGACGGTGTTTTTTGCTGACATACCTTTGCTTGTTTCAATAAATTAAAATATTATTTGAAATAGTCGTGTATTTTATCTGGTGTATTTCTCTGGTCTTCATCTTTCTCTTCTTGAGCTGTCTTGATGTCTATAGGTTTTCATAGAGTCTGTTGAAGAATGTCTAGCATCTGGCTAGGGTCTTCAGATACAAGTCACTGCATCATCTTCAGAGATCTCACTAGAGAGTCTGTATGACCTCAGTCTTTCATCTGTTCATAGTCTTCTTTGTGAGACATAAGTCGTAGACCAATATGAGCAACCATCAGAGTCAAACATTCAGAGAAAACTTCAGGTTGAAATTCTTCATCATAGTTGTGACAGTTTTCGTGTACAATATCTAGTAGAGCTGTCATCATAACCTGTGCAAAGTCAGTCTTTCTTCACTTGTGCAAGTCCATTTTGATGCTCGTAGCTCTCTCTCACTTTCCTTTCTCAAATATAACTTTGAAGTGCATATCACGTACGCTCTTGCTATTACTATCATTCATTATTGTTGTTTCATAACTTTTCTAAAAACTCATAGCAGAAATCTCACATACCTACGAGGTTATTGACGAACTGTTTCACAAATGTTTCTTTGTCTTCATCTTTCTGTAGTAGCTCCATCACTCTATTCAGTGCCACTTTGATGGTCATGTCGAACATAGCTTGTCTTGCTTCCAAAGGTAGTCATTCAGGTTTCGCAATAATATCTCAGAACGAGAGTCATAGAGCTTCACAAATTCTTCAAGGTGTCACTTCGTCTCATGTGAAATTGATATTGCAACCCTCTTCGTACATCTCCATTGTGAGTACTGCTAGAGGAGTCTGTTTCTTCTCGTCAACATCTTGTTTCACATCACTTTTTTTCTTTGAAGGTTTTCTCGAATTTTTACCACTTCATCTTTTTGGCTTAGAGTTATTTGTAGCTTTTCAGACCATAGGTGTATAATGCTAAAATCTAAATAAAGTATTTGTCGCCTGTAGTCGCTTCTCACTCGGTATCAGTATCGTGGCATTCGTCATTCACTCTTTGCTTTCTTTCGTTTCTGTGCGCAGTAGTCGGCTTGATGAAGAGGGTTGTCGAACATATCACTGTCGATGAACTCCTTGTGGTATTTGTAGTGTAGCTGACAAATTCAATAGTCATTCGTTTCGCTCACTGTATCAAACTTGCAAGTGTCGAGTTCTGCGACAAATGTTTCGAGCATCTCTACATCATATCATCATACTCTGAACAGATAGCTATAGACAAGATCTCACACAGCGCCACAATTTTGCATCATCACTAGAGGTGTTTCATTTTCTAGCAACCACATCTCTCGGTCTGTACTTGGGTCTATGTATGTTGAAGAGGGTGGTGTGAGGTCAGCGCCGAACGCTCCTCACGCTAGTACTAGAATTCAGAACACGAAGCCTAGTATAATATTGATAACAATTGTTTGTCTCATGGTTTGTGACAAATAAAAAACATCATTGCTATATTCACCCTGTGGGTTGCAATAGACTTACGTGATGTTTTTGTTTTGGTTTTTTGTGTTGACTTATTTCTACTTCTTTTTTTGGTGTTGTCTGGCAATTGCTTCTTCTTGTATCGTCAGTCAGAGCATAGACTTTTCTCACTTCAATTGTGTCACGACTCAGTCGTAGGTCTGTCTGTCTGCTTCACACATAGCTTTGCAATTTCCATAGACACTTTCTCTCTCTGTTCTTAGTTGTTTGATCTTCGTCTCTAGGTAGGCAACTTTTTCTTCTGGTGGCATTCTGGCATACTCTTTCACGAACATGTCGTTGTATTCTATGTCTGATGCGTTTGTTGCTCATCAGTCAAATCATACTGCAAGAGTGATACCGAAGATGAATGCTACACATCATACTCACGCCAATGCTACATTCTTCAACTTCGGTGATTGCATGAAGCTGAAATGATTTTTCTCTACGGTGTCGACTGCTGTTTCAACTCAATCTGGCTCGTGAATTTCTTCTCAATTCAGATAATCTTGTACAACATCTTTCACCTCATCAAATCATAGTCATTCAAAGTACTTAGA
>Ga0136555_1000247_pt1 | contig 22400 bp, 18 predicted proteins | sample AntRauTorckE5432_FD_104927 | JGI IMG/M metagenome (GOLD analysis project Ga0136555, IMG submission 104927) | Saline lake microbial communities from Rauer Islands, Antarctica - Metagenome Torckler E5 #432 | ecosystem: Environmental > Aquatic > Non-marine Saline and Alkaline > Saline | place...
CAATACACAAAGCAAAAAAAAAAAATAAACACGCTCCAGGCATGTTCAAAGGTCGAGCCTTCGGGCCAGCTATGCCCCAAAATGCAATCGCCCAGAGCTCAGAGACATAGGTTTACAATTATCAGGACTGCGCAGGACCCTTCACACGCGGCTGGGTAGCCCTGCAGGACCAGAAGGCATCACGTCACCGGAGATGTCCCTGATGAGGCCGTGCATCATGGCGACAATGACACTGCCGCTGACGCGAGGCTCGCCCGGAACTCCTGCGGCGCCCGGCTGCCGTCCGCGCAGCTGCAGCAGCTGCATGGTCTGGACATCGCTGTTCACGCGGTTGCCGTTGTCGCCGCTGGCAATGCCCAGCGCCACAGCCAGGTCCATCAGCGGACCCAGCGCTTTGGGCACTCGGTCCTGCGGAAACACGGTCGTCAGGTCGCCGTCTGGCAGCTCGACCTGGATGGCCTGCAAGTCGGGCCACACCCGGTACGCGTTGCACACCAGCGTGGCCCAATCGTCGGACTCGGTGTCTTCGGCCTGGATACGCACGACCATCAGTCCAGCTGCGCCGCGCAGCATGTCAAACGGCGTGCTGCTCTTGACGAGCGCCACTACGGCGTCGCAGTACACTGTGCCGGCGCTGCACGCTGTCAGGTCCACCAGACGAGCTCGCCAGCCGCACGCAGCAGCCACGTTTAGCGTGCCACGATGGCGAATGCAGCGAAGGCGCCGCTCCTGAAACGCCTGGTTGAACGGTCCGTCAATCGTGATACTGGTCGTTTGGTTAGTCAAGCGGGCGTCGAACTCTAGGATGGGTTCCTCGCCGTCCGGGTCAATAGGTAAGACAGACGTGTAGAGCTCCAGCAGCGGGGCCTCGGTCGGGCGAAACGCTCTGCTAAAGCTGCGCAGGATGCCGCGCCCTGCGGACAAGACCTCGAGGTCCAGAAACATGAACCGGGTGAGCCGCAGGTTCACCTTGAACGCGGCTGAGGGCGGCAGCATCAGGCGCGTCAGCCGTTTTAGCGACGCAGGGTGAAACAAGCGCAGGACGCCAAACAGAAAGGCGTTTGGAACCAGCAGCGCCAGCTCTCGCGGGCCAGGGCCGTCCGGGACCATGTCCTGGTCTTGCTCGTCTGATGACAGAGTCAATCGATTGCGTTCCTTCCATCGCAGGTCCCGCTCGTTTGGCAGGTGGCACGATTCCAAGGTCATTCGAGGGTCCACGTCCACCATGAGGATCGTCAGACCCGTCAGCATCACCGTTGTAGCAGCAGCGCGGACAAAGCCGGCGACCATTGCCGGCGACCACTGCTTCTCGGTGTCCTCGAGATGCCACTCTACAGTGGCACCCTCGGGCTGGCTGTGCGCTCTCAATAGCTGCAGAAACCGGCCTGCTGCGAATTCTTCCATGGCCCCAAGCTCTTGCGGCTGCGTCAGGCGGATCCTGACGTCCACTCGTCCGGCACCAGGCCTGTGGTCAGACACAGCACGCCCAAATGCCTTCCAGCCCCGCGGAGTTGTTGGGAACTGGGTATCGGGCTGCCCAACCAGCGTTATCTCGCCCATTCTGCAGGTTTTGTGCCCTCCCAGCAGCCCAGCAAGACCCAGCCTTATACCATAATCGTAGACCGATTGCACGCTCTGCCTCGCAAGCACGGTCGCCAACCATGCTCCTGATTTTCGGCGTGCTCCTGGCCACCACCGCGGTGTCCGAGGCAACTGAACTTGCAAACATGCCGTACCTCGCCTACATCCGAGGCCCAGCCGACAACCGCATGCCCCTCGGCTTTAACGTCACCACGCTTGCACTGGAAGACTACCGAGAAACCGACGTGGAAAAGGCCGACAACCCCGGATTCACAACGATGGATACGAGGTGCACGGCCGACGGCCGTCTGACCACCTGCTCGTCAGGGGGCGTGGTGCGCGGCGAGCTGAGCGAAGCCGCTCGCTGCCGAGTTCGCTACTTTGGTACCCCGGAAGACCTGGAGTTCAACGTGCTGAACGCGCTGGTAACCGGAGCTACGGCCGAACAAAAAAGGACGCACGCCGAGCGCCAGCTCACAGCGTGCACGACGACTGACCTCGATCTCGTGCTGCTGGACATCCGCTTTGCCTACGTGTTCCAGGTAAACTCGGCTACTGCCTCTGAGTCCTTCATGCAGGTGGACACTGGCGACAAACCTGCCGTGTTTGTCACCGACTTGGGCGTGTGCACCAGCGTGTACACCAAGGCCAACAGTGCAGCTGGACGGGGCTTTGGGTTCCGGGCCATCGCCGACACCATCACGGTCACGTGCACTGAGGGAGACCAGAAAATAATTACGGCAGTTGTCCCTCTGGACGGCAAGCCAGTGGTTCCCACGCCTGACAGTGGCTTACCCGAATCTGAGAAGGCTAACGTTCTCGCGCTCGAGTTCGTCGGGCACTCGACGGGCGGCGTGATGACTGTGGCCGACATTCTGACCGAGCTCAAGGTGCCGTTTCCCGAGGGCCCACTCAGCGCCGAGGCCATCCGGCGCTTTAGCCTCTCCAGCAGCAGCACGCCGCTGGCCACCAGCCTCCTTGCCTTTGTCGGAATCACGATGGCCCTCCGTTGGTATTAAAGCGTTCCGGCCAGCGCTGCCCAAAACAATTGCACTCCTCTTCAGACATGCTCGTCTTTCTCTTGGCATCCCTCGCGGCTGCTTCGGTCACCGCTGCAGCACCGTACCAGGTATCGGTATTAGGCATTGCCAACGCTTCGGCCCCACTCGGCTACACTGTACAAGCAGCTAGCCTGATTCGAGGCGACATGTCAGACGAGTTCTGCACATCCGAAGGACTCTTGAACAACACGGATGACGGCCTACTCGAGATTGTCGACATCGAGCACGAAGGCGTCTTCCGATATGCAGATATGTGCGTAACGACCGACCTCCTGCTGCACCTCACAGACTTCCGGGTCGATTACGTTGTGCTCTTTGGACTCAAAAACGAACCAACGGCATATGCCATGAACTTGATGTCGTTCCAGTCGGCCAAAGACGGCGTCGTTGCAGTTGGAAACGCGGAATTTGAATTTGTCCCGGCTGCTGGGTCCGCCCCTAGCAGCATTCGCATCACAGAGACAGGGGACTCTGCAGTCGTACCTGGCGTAACGATCCCCTTGGACGGCACCCATGTAGCCATGAGCACGCCTGATGGCGACATTTTAACGTCGGCGTACGCTGTCGACGCTGGCAAGTCTGTCGCGGATGTGCTGCGAGACAATGGCATTCAGTTAACCGAGGGACCTTTGATGCGCGCCCGACGCCGGCTTCAGGCCGCCACTGGCCAGACCCCAAAGTGCAGCGCTGCTGCCTCGTCTGTCTCGTTGATTCTGTTGGGTGCCCTGGTGCTGCTTCGCACGCATTGGTATTAAAGCGTTCAATTGCATTCGAGTGCTAGCCGTCTTCCGTCATGCGCACCGCCCTGCTTTTTGTCGGTCTGCTCGCCGTCACCGTCCGTTCGCAGGCCACCGAGGCCCTGCCGCTGCAAGTCAACATTTTCGGCATCATTGACGCTACTCAGCCGCTGGGTTACCGGCCAACCGCCGTTTCTATAGATGAACCCAACGACACCTCGTACGTGTGCGATGCAGCCGGGATGTATAGAGAACGCTGTGCAAGTGGATCCGAGTGCTCTTTAAGTGAGTATTCTAGCGTGAGCTACGAAGGCGAAGACCAGGCCATTCCTGACAAACAGAGCCTGCGGCTATGCGCCACTACGGACCTGCTGCTGCACCTCGTCGACCTTCGCATTGACTATGTCATCAAGACCGCCGAAGGCGCCCAGGACAACCTGGAGAACACTGGTTTCGAGTTTTTATCGGCCAGCACCGCTGTCAACGGCGTCATTAGTAACAAGGGATGCACCTTCGAGGTACTCAAGACCGACGCGTTTGCCTTTCAAGACTCGCCTGACAGTCTGCTCGCAACGTGCGGTTCTGATCCTTCTCTGACCCTCAAGCTGGACGGCACGCCTGTTGAGATACAGGGTAGCGAAGGAAAGGAATGGCTGTCTGCGTTTGCCACGGGCGGCACAATGTCCGTCGTCGAGGTCATTGAAGCCCTGAACCTCACTGTGGCTCAGGGTCCGATGATGCGTGCCATGCAGCGTTTCGACGAAGTGACGACTTGCGCGGCCTCGGCAGTCTCGGCTACACTCATCGCTGTTTTGAGCCTTGCTGCTGCTGCACTGCTGTAGCTCATCTCTAATTCAGCACTAAAGCTATAACAATTCAGTCTTAGGCTCCGCTCAGCCTAGTTTCGGGACACCCAAAAATTAGACACCCCCTGTGTCCGAAAAAAAAGTGTCCCGAAAACTTGACATCCGGACTCTGAGCCTCGGCGTGTTTTTTTTTTCTCAGCCTCCGAATTGCGCAATACCCGACTTGGCCAAGAAAGACGCACCAAGTTAGAAACAATCGCGACCTAGTTTCGGGACACCCAAAAATTAGACACCCCCTGTGTCCGAAAAAAAGGTGTCCCGAAAACTCGACAGTCGAGGTCTGAGCTGCGGCGTGTTTTTTCCAGAGCCGAGCATTGCGCAATGTTGGATTCAAAAAATCCAAGCTCAGCCCAGAAATCTGGATGTCAAGTTTTCAGGACACCTTTTCTTAGGGACACCTTAGGTGTCCGAAAAGAATTGTCATTAAAATACATACGCGCTAAGGTAAGCGCGTTGCTTCTTAGTGCACGCCAAGCAACACTTTTTCTGATCAAAGCATTGCGCAATGCGCAGCGAAAAATCCAAGCTCAGCTCAAAAATCCCGATGTCAAGTTTTCGGGACACTTTTTCTTATGGACACCCCCCCTGTCCGAAAATAAAGTGTCCCGAAAACTCGACACTCGGACTTTCAAGCTGAGCTTGGTTTTTCCAGGATCCAACGTTGCGCAATGCACAGCGAAAAACACAAGCCGCGTCTCAGACCTTGAATGTCAGGTTTTCGGGACACTTTTTATTAGGGACACCCCCCCTGTCAGAAAATAAAGTGTCCCGAAAACTTGACACTCGAACTTTCAAGCTGAGCTTGTGTTTTTCTGCAAGGTCGAGCATTGCGCAATACTAGAATTAAATTTCAGGCAAGTCTTGAGACGCCTCCTAAGCCTCGACTTCTGCCCGCTTCCTTTGGCGCTTGATGTGCTTGGCCTTGAACAGCGAGGCGTGCAGGCGGTACCAGGGCATAAAGTCGGCGCCGTCGTGTGACACTGGGTACACAACGGCCCCCTCGCCCTTGCCAGACACGCCAAAGGTCTCCAAGACCCACGGGTCTTGCTCGGCAATGCTGGCGACCAGCGTCTTGAGCTGCAACAGCCCGCCCCGCTTGGCACGCGTGACGTTGATGTGCATTGAGGGTCCCGCCCATGGCAGCACGTGGACGTTGGCACTGAGTACGGGCTCGAGGATGCGGCGCAGCACCGCAGGGTCCGTGGCAGCCTGCCAGGTCGCTTCCAGGTTCCCTGTTTGCCGCGCAAACGCAAAGATGCAAAAGTGCCGCTCGGGCAGCTGGGTCACGGCGTCCAGCCTGTTGATGCCCTTGCCGCACCACTCGCCGTACACCACGCCCGCCGGCAGCTGCGCCCAGGCGCCCTTGTGCGCGTCCACAAACACGGCAAACCGGCGCCGGTCGTTGTCCAGGCTCAGCTGGCTGTACCGGTCCTGCGCCAGCACGGTGCCGTCGGGCAGCACCTGCACTGCCGCGTGCATGCCGTGCACCTTGACCTTGGCGCGAAACTCGAGGACGTCGTCGGACCTGCGGATCCACGAGTGCCGCTTCCACGTGGTCTTGGTCATCCGGGGAAAGCTCGGGGTATCCGGCCAGCACAGCCGCAGCCGGGGCCCAGAGATCGGCGGATGCACGCCGGCTGTGTCGCGACGCACCACCGTTCCCTCGGACCACACGCCGTCCATAAGCCTGCAGCGCTCAACGCTCGACCCAGCGTACCAGCCGGCCGGCACTGCTACATACTCGCCGGACGCCAGCTGTTCTGGGCCGATGTCGCTCACCACAACACCCACGCCCTGCAAGTCGTAGCACCAGCTGCTCTGGTCGTGCGGGTGTGTCCAGGAGGCTCGGACGACAATGTCCATTGTGCTCGTTGTCGCTTGGCAGTGCAATACCAAGACCGAGATACTTGGTTAAAATGATCAATTTCCAAGCACTCTGCAACACTTAAAAACGGCACACTGCAGTGCAGCGCAGTGCCTACGACTTCCACTCACACAGCCGCATCCCAATACACAACGACACTGTGCTAAGCTGCTGTATGCTTTACGCTTCGATCAACGCCAGCTCCCTTGCTGCCAGAGCCGCCAGCAGGTCCAGGCCGCTCAGCGTCCCGTTCTCGATGCGTGCGGCTTCTTCAGCGCGCTTCTGCTGCGCGTAGCGGTGCTGCAGGCCAGCCTCGTAGATGCGGTGCAGCACGTTCTCGGTGACCTGCGAGTGGTAAAAGCTGCGGCCAGCCGTGCGAGACCGCAGGACTTGGTTGATGACTTGCAGCAGCACCATGTCGTGGGCCGTGAGGTGCACCACCACTGGGTCCAGCATCAGGTCGGCCAGGGTCGCCGAGACGACCGAGGTCTGCACGCGCTTCATGACTTCCTCCAGGTCGTCGAGGTGCACAAACAGAAACAGCTCGAGCGGCGACAGCGAGTGAGACTCGGACGGGCACGGGCGGAAGGGCCGGCCGATGTGGGCAAAAAAGTCGCCGAACTGTCGTGCCAGCTTCAAGCTGGCTGCATCGTGCGCTGCAATCTTCTCGTACCAGTGTATCAAGTTGGCCTGCGACAGTATAGCGCTCACCATGGCTTCCGGGTCAGGCTGCGTAGACTCTGAGCAGGAAAATGGCTTCAGAAGAAGCCTGCTAGCCACTTGTACGCCAAGGCTATTAATAGGTATTCTAATTCCAAAATTGTAGCCTAAGAATAGCCCAACTTCGTTTTGGATCGTCGCAGCGCTCGGCCTTGGTCTCCAAGCCGGCTGCGTTGCACCAGTCTACCCAAGGCTTGGACGCCCCTCCTGCCCAGTCCAAAGCCTTGAGTCTGAGGTTCCAAGCTTTGGGTTTTTTTCAGAATCGGAGTTGCGCAATGCTCGACCTTCAAAAAAAACACAAGGCCAGCTCAGGAATTGGATGTCGAGTTTTCGGGACACTTTTTCTTAGGGACACCCCCTCTGTCCGAAAAAAAGGTGTCCCGAAACCAAGGTCACGGTAAAACACTGTGTTGTAAAATTTACTCGATGCATTGCGCAATGCTCGACTTTCAAAAAAAACACAAGGCCAGCTCAGAAATTGGATGTCGAGTTTTCGGGACACTTTTTCTTATGGACACCCAGGGTGTCCGAAAAAAAGGTGTCCCGAAACCAAGGTCACGCTGAAACCACTGTGTTGTAAATTCTCAGTGCATTGCGCAATGCTCGGTCTAAAAACAAGGCAAGTTCAAAATCTCAAAGTCGGATTTTTAGACACTTTTGAGACTGGACACCCAGGGTGTCCGAAAAAAAGGTGTCCCGAAACCAAGGTCACACTGAAACCACTGTGTTGTAAATTATCAGTATATTGTGCAATGTTAAGCTCTGAGCAGCGCCGTCCGGCCCAGCGCGTCTTGGCAGCCACCCAAAGAGTTATAAATAGACCAAGGCTATTTCGAGCATGCCGGGAGTAGCAGCTTGCAGCTCATTAGCAGCTCATTTAGTACACCTCTGCCATCAAGATGAGCACTCCTGATTGCATCCTGCGCCGCCGCGGTCCCTTGGTGACCATCGAGGTGTACGGCGCCTTCACTGCGGACATCGAGGCTGCCCAGCTGGCATGGGCCGAAGCCAACCGACTGGCTGTCGAGGTTGTCGTTTTCCTGCACGCCTTGCCGGCCAGCCGCCACTGGGTGACTCTTCTGCGCTCGTTTGACCTGGCCAAGCTGCACCGCGTTGTCTTGATGGGCCAGCCGATCCCTGAAGACCCGACGGCTGCCACTGGGCCTTTGGGCAAGTGCACTGTGGACCTGATGCTGGCCGGCAGCCTCGAGACTTCGGTCGTCGAGTACCTAGCTGGCATCGGTTTATTAAGCGACGCGCACTGTGCTCGGCTGTGGGTGAAGCAGGAAAGCGTCTCGCCGTTTGCCTGGGACGCGTTTCCGGCCATGCCGCTGTGGGGCCTGGTGGTGATCATCGCTACGCAGCCCTCGGACGCCTGGCTCAACAGCCTCAACGGCTTTTTGCAGTGCGCCACCACCGCCGAGCTAAGCACCATCGAGATTATTGATCGCCCCGGACCCAGTCCCGCCGTGTTTGGAAGTCTGCACGTGATTCTAAGGCCAGCCCGCGACGCAGCGCTGCCGCTGATCATCTTAGGCTCCAAGGCCGAGGCTGCCGAGATGCACCGGTACGCGTTTCGCAGCGTGCCCAGCGCCATGGCCGCCATCCAGGAGCTGCTCGCCGCCGACACCGACTTTGAGCCGCCGGAGGACACTCCGCTGCCTATGGACTCGGTGTGCTTGTAGTATGCGCAGTGTTTAATTGCAACACCCAAATAACGCTTCGGAATCACTAGCGGCACCCCTTGGTTACCCGATTCCGACTTGAGACAACAGGATCCAGGTTACGCGAGGTCCTGCATGCGCAGTACGACTGGCAGCGAGTCGCACATCAGCTGCCGCAGCACCCTGGCCTGCAGATCCAGAATGCTGCCCATGCCCCGGGCTTCAAAGCCTTGGCGCACAGCGTCGGCGGTTTCCAGAAACGAGGTGCCGGCGCTGCCTGCCTCGACGCCCAGTGCCGACCCAAGGTCGATCACGTCCTGCAGCGTCTTGGGCAACCGGTCGTGCGGAAACAGCACCTCATCATCGCCTCGACACTCGAATCGGATGGCCGGTGCGTCCGGGTAGTGCTGCATCGCCGCCACCGCCAAGGCATTGCGCTCCTGATTGCGCCGCAGCATAATGTGCACGACCCGTAGCCCGACTGCGCCCTGCAGGCTCCAGCACGGGTGTTGGCTGCTGGTCTCGAGTATCACTGCGTCGCAGTGCACTGGCACAGCGTATGACATCTTTAGCCACCGCGTCCGCCACTGCGCTTCGGGTGGCACTGGCAATAGGCCAGTGTACCCGAGGCTCTCGATGCGCCTCTTTTGCACGGGCAGCACAAACGGCCGGTCGGCCCAGATCTCGGTGTCGCTGTCAATGCATTGCGATGGCACCTTGAGCATCGGCGAGTTGACAGCACCGTCGCCCAGCAGCGTCAGCTTCCTCAGCGGTTCCGTCACGCTCTTTAGCACACTGCCGAGATCCGCGCTCAGCGTCAGCTCGTCCAACTCGGTCATGCCGCGCGGCCCTTCGACGGCGCGCACCGTCTTGGGCCCGCCGGGTGGCAGCCGCGACACCGGGCACGTCGAGCGCAGGCTCAAGGACATCAGTCGCAACGGGTTGCGGCGCGTGCAGCCGTCCAGCATCTTGACCAGCACGTACCCTGGAGCCTCTAGCAGCAGGTGCGTTACGCCCGGCGCGCTGCGCTCCATTACTTCGGGCCAGTCCAGCGGGTACCCGAAGTACCCCAGGTCTGGGTACCCGCTCATCCGCACTTCGAGCCGGAAAGACCAGGCTGCTAGCACGGCTGCAAAGTCCATCAGCCCAGTCACGTTGCTGACCGGAGTCGCAGAGCCGTCAATCGCCATGCTGACTCGAAGGACTCCCGGGTGCTTCTTGAGCGTCCGCAGGAGACTCAGCATGACCTTCTTGGTCGGTGTCCGCGGCACGTTCATCTTGATGAACGGGCGCATCCCGGGTACGCGCCACGCGCCCAGCGCCACTCCCAGGCGCTTGTCCGTCTCCATCCAGCCCTCGTCTGTGGCATCCTCGATGTGGTTGGTAAACTCGTCGTGGTACGTCTCGACCCGGATCTGGTTGGGCCCTGGGTACGCCGCTCGGCTTAGCGGCAGAACATCGGGTTGCGCCATGCTGCGCAGTGTGCGTTGCCTCGTAGCCTCCAGGACCCCTTTATAGTCCAAGGCTCTTCTGATGAGCAACGTGTTCGTCTTTTTTTCTTGTTGCACAAGCGCGTGGCTCGTATTAAGCTATTACGCCGCGAGCCCCCGGATTCCAGGGCCGCCAATTCCGCTGGGCCTGCTATAAAGGCACTCCGGAGCCACTGCGCTGCACCGCAAACGGCACAATGCTCAAGCCCGTCCTGCTGCTCGCCGCCTTTGCCTTGGGCAGCGCCCAGCCCGCCCTGCCCTACGTCATGCGAGCCATGGTCTCTCGCACAAGAGGTTCCGAAGTCCTGCAGGCCGTGGTGCTGTACTCCGAGCTCCTGGAAGGCCAAAACGGCTACCCAGCAACCCATTGCAACGCCGAGGGCAACCTGGTGCAAGATTGCCCCACCAAGGCTGCTACGTGCCCGAGCACCACCGAAGAGATAACAGATGAAGGAAGTGATCTCACAAACGTTGTGTGCGATGCCCCCGACATGCGAGAATTCATCCTGGACGACTTCTTACCGGCCTACGTTCTGGCCCTCGTCGTATTGGACACCGCGACTGGCACAATCAACAACCAAGTGCACATGTACAGCGACCTTGCCATGGTGGACGGCGTCATCCGCACCGAGTACCCGTTCCGAGATGAAGGTGATTTTGCGTCTTGCACCTTGACCGACACGTCCAAGGTCGTTAACAGTGTGCCCGTCGAGATCGAGGATGGGTCCGGCGACAAATTGCCTCTGCCACTCGTTAGCTTTTCGCTAGTCGCCAACGAAGGCAGCTTGGTGTACAGCTGTACCGCTGGCTACGATCGCCCTTCTACTGTTGTTCGGCTCAGCCTCGTCGACACTCCGTCTGAACCCGTGACCAGCGGCACCGAGAGCATGGTGGTCACTGCGTTTGCTACGTCAGGCACCATGACTGGCACCGAGATTCTCGAGGGTCTGCAGGACATGCTGTACCCAACGGAAGACCCGCTGTCCGCCGGGAGCCCCGAGAGCCTCGGAGACACAGCAAGCAGCAGCACGACCGCCGTCGCCGCCGTTACTGCCACGCTCCTTGCCGGCCTTGTTGCCTGCGGCTACTAGCCAGCAGCATACACTGTTTTGCCCAAGTACTCCTGCTACACCACCGTTCGCCTGCGGTGCATCCCTATATTCACTTCTGCACTGCATCTTCAAGCCCCTGCGTTGCTGCTGGTCGTGCTAGTGGTGCTCCGATCAATGTAGCCTGCGCCGTTCGATTTTTAATTCCCAGTTGGCCCGGATGCTCCCCAGAATCGCACTTAGTAAACACACACACACATTGCACTCTACTTAAACATTGGACTCGGCTGCTACGCTGCCGCAGCCGCCAGAACGGCCCCCAGGATACCAATCCAGGCTGCTGTGGCTGCTGTGGAGCTGCTGCTCGGCTGCGGGGCACTCTCGCACGCCGTGCGGTCGGCGCTGGCCACCAACTGCGCCGGGCAAGGCGTGCACGCGGTTTCCGAGTTGGCCTGCGGCTGCACCGTGTTGCCCGGGCACACTGCACACTCGCCAGCCACGTTCGCCATGCCAAACAGCGCCATCAGCGGGCCCTCGCTGCCCACGTACTTGCCCGCCGGACACACATAGCACACCGCGTCCTTCGTCGGTGTCACCGGGGTCTTGATGCCCGACTCGGCACACACGTTGCCCGCTGTGCACGCCGTCGCAGCGCTGCTTCCGATTTTGAACGACCCGCTCGGGCACTCGGTGCACTTGCCGCTCTTCGGAAACTCGCCAGGCCCGCACTGCGTCTGGGTCACATCAATCGTCACCGTGTACACCTGGCCGCCTCGGTTGCCGGGGCGATCTACATTCAGTCCCACATATGCACTCACATCCCGCTCTTCGGTACCGTCATTCATAAACTCCACGGTTTCGTTGTCTTTAATCGACTCGGAATAACCCTCCTCTGGCACGAGACGAAGATTAAGGTTGCCTTCGTCGTGCTTAAACTCGATGGTCATGGTCAGCGTCGCGCCCGGTGCCACAGCAACTTTGTGCCATACGCTGTTATAGCCGCACGTTGTCACATTCCTTGAGTAAACAGAAGTTGGGTCGACGACAATCTCGTTGTCTGGTCCCGGCGCAAACGTGTCCTTGCACTCCACGCATGTGGTGTCCTTCTCGGCCGTTATTGCCTCGGATTCGATCAAGCCTGCTCTGCACACGGTGTGCGCCGTGCACGCCGCGCCATCCACCGAGTACTTTCCTGCTTTGCAGCCTTCGCAGACTCTGAACGCCGTACTGTCGATCGTGATATCGACCGGTTCCGTTCCAGGTAGGCATGTGTCCTGGCAATCGGGTGCCACCGCCGCATCCTTGAACGCTAGATCGTATCCGGTTGCAGGGCAGACCGTGCGCGCCGTGCATGCTGCGCCCTCCACCGAGTACTTTCCCAATTCGCAGCCGGTGCACAGACGGAACTCGTTGCTGCCGACAGTGCGCGTAAGAGGCTCTGTCCCAGGAAGGCACGTGGTGTGGCAATCGAGGTCCGGTTCCAGATCCTCAAACGCCCGATCGTATTCGTTTGCAGAACAACCTGCCCGGCACACACGGTCCTGAGACCCAGACGGTGTCCTTGCTTCAATCTGCTCAGCGGTGCAAGCTGTCGCCCAGGCCGTGCAGCCGGCTGCAGCGTTAGTGCCCGCCTTGAACTGTCCATCTGGACAAGGGTCGCACTTCTTGTCTTTCAAGAACTCGCCCGCTGGGCATTGCGTCTGGGTCACATCGATTATCAGTGTGTACTGCTGACCGAGTGCGCCAACGGTGCGGGTTTGGAACAACGACACACGGGTATGCCACACCTCGACCTGATTGGCACGATTCGTAAATACCAACGTCTCGTCGTCGTAGATGCTCGCGGAGAACTGCAGATTAGTGTCGCCTGAGTCATCTAAATAGAGATCGAGGTCGCCTTCGTTGTACTTAAACTTGATCGTAACGTTCAGCGTCGCACCCGGTGCCACAGTAACTTTGTAATAGTCGCTCTCAACGCCACACATAGTCACGCTGCCATTGTACCCGTCCCTCGCATTAATGCCGAATGGGACTATGCGAGTCGAGCCGGTAGTATTTGTGCACTCCACGCACACAGTGTCCTTCTCAGCCGTGCCGGCCTCTGATTCGACCTGGCCCGTTTCGCACACCGTGTGCGCCGTGCACACGCGGTCCTGGGTCTTGGACGGCGCGGTACTTTGAAATTTCCCAGATGCGCAAGCCGGTGCCCAGTCGACACAGCTCGTCGCGGTGTCCGTGCCGATCTTGAACTGATCAGCGGGACACGGGTCGCACTTGCCGTTCTGTAGAAACTCACCGGTTGGGCACTGCGTCTGGGTTACGTCGATCGTCAAGGTGTACACCTGGCTGTCTTGGCCAGCGGGGCGATCTCCGTACAGGTACACGCGTATAAACACCAACTCTTCATTGTCGGCATTGTTCTTAACCTCTAAAGTCTCATTGTCGGTATCGGTCAACGAGAAATCCAAAATAACCACGCCCTCGGTCGTTATCTCAAGATCGAGGTTGCCTTCGTCATGTGTAAACTTGACGGTCACGTTCAGGGTTGCGCCCGGTGCCACAGCAATGCTGTAATGGTCAGCTAATACGGTGCACATCCTCACAAGGCCGTCGTACCCATCTCTCTGGTTAACAACAAACGGCTCCTCGAAGGTTGCTGTGATGATTTCGTCACACTGACCGACGGAACCAGCCACGAGAAGCAGTAGCAGAAGCAGCACGGAATCCCACCGCAGAGACATGACGAACTGCAATGTTCGACGGAGAGAGAGGCACACGCCTTTATGCCGCGGGCACTGGATCCAAGAAGGGTCGAAGCGAGCTGGAGGATGCATCTCGAAACTCGCTTTTGTACCTCGTAACTCGCTTCTGTGCTGCATCTTAAAGTCCTACGTTGCATCCCTAGACTCGCTTCTGCATTGCATGCCTCGTCCTGCGGAGCATCTCGAAGCTCGCGTGAAATGTGCCAATGCGTTGTCGGAATCGTAGGGCCATGCTTTAAATTTCACAGTCAGCTACGCAGCAGCCTCAGACCTGCTGCAGCGCGTCCTCTTGCGTCTCGAGCACGTACTCGCGGATCCGGAACAGCCGGTCTTGCTGCGCCACAAACTCTGGGTCCTGCTCCAGCGCAGCCGCAAACCTGGTGTCCAGCACAAAGTCCAGGCGCTCCACTAGCTGGTCGCCTAAGCGCTGGCAGTCGTCGCCCGTGTCCTGGGCCGCCAGCAGCTGCCCGCCAAGCACCCCGATTGCGCTAATTGCAGCGTCCACACGCACCGCGTCCGCCAAAGCCATGGTTGTTTGAAAATGGCCCTAAGCGGTTTACTCAAACAGCACCGTGATTACTCCTAGTGCCTCGCTGTGTCTATTTTCGGCCCGTCTCGCTGCGAGTCTTGCCCAGCCACTTGCTGCAGCCAGTGACGCACTACGCAAGACCCGCTTCCGCCATGCTCATGACCTTGCCAGCAGCTGCTCTGGCCATGGCGACCAGCGGCGAGTGAAACGCGTTGGCAAAGTGCTGCGGCCGCGTCTCGGCTATTTCGGCCAGCACTGCCGCGCCGTTGTCGCCGTTCGCAATGCCCAAGGCCAGCACCAGGTCCGTCATCGCTGCCAACGACTTGGGCACCCGATCGCCTAAGAACACTGTCGTCGGGGCCGCAGCCCATTCCGAGGTCGGAGGCGCAGCCTGTACCGCTTGTGCCTCGGGATACCGGTCCCGAGCCGCCCGCAGAACCGCCAGGATGTCGCCTGCATCCGTGTACTCGCGACGCACCACCAGCAGGCCCTTGGCGCCCGTCACCACCGGCGCACTGTCCAGGTGCTTCTCCAGGACCACGACCGCGTCGCAGTAGATGTCGGTCGCTTCCGTGGTGCGGGTGTCCAGCAGCCGCGTGCGCCACGCCTGGCCGGGCGCCACCGAGTCGCTACCGGTGCACCTGATGACCGAGACCCTGCCAGGCGCGGTCGCGGCCAGCTGGAACTCGTTGCCGACGATCGTCGTGTCTGGACCTTGCGCCCGAGCGTGTACGATGGCTGGCGGGGTGTTGTAGTGACGGCGGCTAGCAGGCACCTTCAGCAGCTTCAGTCGCATCGGCGGCACGGTCACGGTCGCCGTCACGGCTGTCGTGAGGTCGCTGCTGAGCGTGAGGTGCCGCAGATCGAACAGCCCCGGCGGCAATCGCACGTCGCACTTATCGCCGTCCGTCGTGCGCACGTCCAGGTGCTTCAGCGCTAACGGCGTCTGGATCAGCGTGTCAAGCAAGAGATTCAGGGCAACACGCGGCGCAGTGACGGCCAGCGTCTCCAGCTTGTCCAAAGCCACCAGCGGCGGCGGAGCGATGCCGTTTGACAGCGCGTCAGGCTGGAACGCGGCGCTCATCGTCACTGTGCACTGCCGGCACATGGCCGCCAGCTGCGACGTCATGTGCGCCAGGGCCTCAAACTGCGCCGCAGACAGCGACAGCCGGTGCGTGTACACTACCGTCAAGGTGGCAGTGCCTCGAAACGCCTGCAGCGCGTCGCGCAATGCCCGGATGTCGGTCAGCGACGGAACGCGGTTCCGGTCGGCAACCGTCACAGACAGGTCAACCAGGGCGTACGGGCTTTGGCTCAGTAGCGCCTTGGCCGCCTGTCCAAAGCCGCCAGGCGTCAGGCTAAACTCAAAGCGCTGCGACTCGCACACAAAGCGCCCGACGCCTTCGTTTGACTCCATGCGCAGCATCCGGCGGGCAAAGTTGTCTTGGCGCGCCATCCGAGCGGTCCTGTTTGCCTTCTTCCAGCGACCCTGCAGCACACACCGTTTATCCTAACGGCCGAAACACTCCGGCCTTTGGCATTAAAGCAACCCGTGTCGGTGCCACTAAGACCCACCTCACCTTTGCGCTGCACCATGCGTCTGCTCCTCCTGCTTGTCGCCGCTGCTACCGCTGCCACCACCGCTACGCCCACCCCAACCATACCCTATGTAGCCGTCACTCACAGGTTCCGCAACCACACCCACCCGTTCGGCTACACTGCCACCCACGTCGAGCTGAGTCCGAGTCCTTACTCACACGATTTCTCACGCAATGAATTTTCGTGCAACGCCCAAGGCCTGATTACAAGAAATACGGCGCTTGATGGCGTGGAGTACGATGACAACCCGCACGGTGACAACAGCTACACTGCCCAGTGCACAACCACGGACCTCGATCTGCGCCTTGGCGACTTCCGCGCCGACTACGCGTTTAGCACGACTGTCACGCGCACCGCCGACGATAGCGTTGAACCCCACCTGCACCTCTACTCGCATCAGAACTACCCCGGCGACATCATCGAATTACGTCTATCGGATGGAGACGAATGCGTCGTCGTGCGCTCCAATGGTACACCGTCCATACCAGCCGGCAGCGTCCGCATCGTCTGTGACTGCTTTAGCCGCCCGGCGACCTTCCAGTCCAGGGATGACGTACCGGACCTTGACTTGCTGCTCCGCCTGGATGGCACGCCTTCAGCGCCCGAGCCCACAACCTTCGGCTCGGTCGTGTTTAACATTGTAGCTTTGCCCCCGGGTTTGTCCGTCACCGGCGTCCTGGAGACCCTGGACATACCCGTGGTCGACGGGCCAATCATGCGCAACCGGCGCAAACTAGGTGCCCTGCCGGCCACCGCGTGCACTGCGTCGGCTGCTTCGACAACTGTGTCCCTCGTGCTCATCGTCGCCGTGCTTGGCTCGCGATGGTATTAAAGCACCCTGCAAATTGCAAACCACGACCACCCTGAATCCTTAGCCATGATCCTGCTTCTCGCCGTGCTGGTCGCTCTGGCTACCGCCAGCAACTTGCCTACCCCAATAATAATGTCTGGCCCGCTGGACCCAGCGCATCCGCTGGGGTTTGCCCCAGCCTACGCAATGCTGTACGACATTCGAGATGTCCTCAGTATGCAAGCCTGCGATGCCAGCGGGCTCCTGGCAGAATGCCCCGAAAACGGTCCCGACTGCGACCGATCTCAAAGCGAGACCGGGGTCGAGGGTGAACTATTTCAAGCAACCTTGTGCACCACAACCGACCTGCTGTTCTACTTGCCCGACTTTCAGGTCGCTGACGTTGTCTTCCTGGAAGCCCTTGACGACGAGGGCACTTTGCGATACGGCATGACGATGTTTCTGGCCGCCCCGGGCGCCGACGCTGACCCGGTGTCCATTGACGACGACTGCCGGTTGGAAGCAGTCGCGTCGACCACAGCGGTTCCCAGCTTCCGGGCCTGGTGTGGCACCGACAAGTCCGATGCAAAGCTCGTTGCAACCGACGGCGTCTCGGTGCCCAACGCCTTCGTCTACAAAGATCTAAAGACGACCATCACAGCGTACGCCACAGCCGGCACCGAGACAATTTTGAACGAATTGCAGGCGATGGACATAACAGTCGTTGAGGGTCCGCTGATGAAGGCCATGAAGGCCTACGAGGGCGTCGCCGGGTGCACGGCGTCGGGCACCGCCGCAACCGTCACCGTCCTGAGCCTGCTGGTCGCCGTTGCGCTGGGGAGTCTAGTGTAGCTTGCAATTCACACAGTGCATCTTGAAAGTAGGATTCACTTCAACACACTGACTACTCTTAAGCACCTAACCCAACCAGTCTTGCCTACGGACCTCCTAAGCCGCTAACGCGGGACTGTGGCTACCCTTGAAACACCTAACCAACCACCTTCTGCAAACCCCAATCGCCCCAACACTCTGCGCTTTTGGTATTAAAGCAACCGGGTCGGTATCCCAGCGTCGTTACGCTCTTGGTTCTCCACGGCTTCTTTCCAGTCTATCACTGTTTTGTCGACTGTGTCCATGAACCAATCTGCTTGCTCTACCTTTAGGGCGTCTTCGCCCCAAGTTAGACGCCACATCCCATCGCTTTCTGTGCACCGCCGTCGCAACCCTTGCTGGTCTTTCACCGTCTTGTACCACTCCGAAGGGTGCACGTTGCTGGTAATGATGACCTTGTTCCACTTCGCGTAGGTGGTCGATCCCTTAACTTCCAGCATCAGCTTCCCGCGATCCAGCAGCTTCATGAGGTAGCTGTACTTGATGCCTCCGTAAAAGTCGTCGATCAGCAGCACTGACTGCCCTTTGTACCCATCGAACCACACCGTGTTTGCTCCCACAATGGGCTGGTAGATGTCGTCCTTGTAGCATTTCTTTGGACCTCCTGTTTTACCCAGGCCGGCTTCGCCGTAGATGACCATCACCCGCACGCTCCTGTTGGCGTCCGCGCCGGATTCTTCCGCAATGCCAATGGCTTTATCAACGAACTTGTGGTACCTCGCCGCCGTGCTACGATGCTCATCGTCTTCGACGAGGCCTTTCCAACGCTTTCCTTGCTGGATGTCTTCCCACAGGTCAGTCAAGTCTTGTCGGTCGCCTTGCTTGAGCTTGTTGTAATGGATGATGACCTTGCCTTCTTTGCTGCAGTACTTCTGCGACTGTTTGGGTGAACCCTTCATGTTACGCACCCATATCTTGCAAGCCTGGTTTGCGCCTGCGTAGCGCGTGTTCCACCACGATTGGACTTGCCCAAACCGCACTGCTGTCGTCCACGCGACGGCGCCTTGGATATGCGCTGTTCCTTCTTCGCCCACTTCCTCACCGGCAATCAGCATGTTGTGCTGCGTCTGCGATTTGAACCAGGTTACGTCGTCCGCATGGTAGTTGTTGATGGTAAACACGAAACGGCGTCCACGTTTCACGATGGTCTCGCCTTCGTCTTGGATTGTGGCCAATTCGCCTTGGGTAGTTTGGTCAGCCATCTTAAAATGCTCCCCAAAAAGTGAGCGCCTTCTATTACTGCTCACTTCTGTACCTTCCTTCCTAATGTTCCTAAACTGCCCAGTCCTACACGCGGACCTCCTAAACCGCTTACGCGGGACCATGGCTACCCTAGAACACCCTAACCCGACTAGTCCTACACGCGGACCTCCTAAACCGCTAACGCGGGACCATGGCTACCCTAGAAACCCCTAACCCGACTAGTCCGACGCATGGACCTCCTAAGGCGCTAACGCGGGACTCTAACTACCCTAAAGCACCTAACCCAATCAGCCCTACACACGGACCTCCTAAGGCGCTAACGCGGAACTGTGGCTACCCTAAAACACCCTAACCCAACCAGCCTTGCGTATGGACCTCCTAAGCCGCTGACGCGGAACTGTGGCTACCCTAAAACACCCTTACCCAAGAACACCCAAAGTCGCTCACGCGGGACTCTAGGACCACCTACATTTTACCCCTAGGACCTCCTAAGCCGCTGACGCGGGACCCTGGCTACCAATGACTCGGACCTTGCCTGCCTCGGTGCTGTGCATAGCAGACTGCGAGGGCAACGGATTCTCGATGTCTAAGACTGTGAATTTGCTAAGGCATGCCCAGGGCGTCCAGCAGCTCGTGCGACACCGCCGTCATGCTCGTAAGGACCGCGGAAAACGCCGGGTTGCTGCTGGCCTCCGTGCGCTGGACGCTCTCGCACAGCGCCACGGCGCGCTGGTACGCGGTCTCGGCCTTGGTCTCCCACGTCGGGTCCTCTTGCGTCTGGCACCAGTGCCGCACCGTGTCGATGAGCGTCTCGATGGGCTGCACACTCGCCATTGTTAACCGTGTAAATGAGCATTCCGTTTCTTGAAGCGCCACCCAGATTCCCGCTGCTATTTTTAACTCTGGCCCAAAACGGAATTCGGGTTAGCCGAGGCCGTCCACACGGACCACAGGGCCGGCGTGCTTGACCACCAGGGTCTCGAGGACCTTGCGCGCCACGCGCGGCTGCCGGTACTGCGTGTTCGCAGGCGGCAAAATGGCCTGCGCGGCCTCGGTGTCCAGGCCGCTGGCAATGCCCAGGGCAACAACCAGGCGCCGCACCACGGCGTTGTCGGCTGGCAGCCGGGACCCCGGAAACACCGTGCTCTCGATGCCCTGGGAGCTCACGACTTGCAGCGCGAGCGCCGTTGGGTACGCGCTGAGCAGGGCCTGGAGCAGGGCCGGCGGCACGGCGCTGCTGTTGGCGTCCAGCTGCACCACCAGGGGCCCGCGGCGGCTGCGCAGCGTCGCAAACCCGTCGTACCGGTTCACCCGGAGCACTGTGGTCTCGCAGTGCACCGTGCACCCGGCCTCGCAGCGCACGAGGTCCAGGAACGCCGTGCGCCAGCCCATCTCCACCGGCACATCAGCCTTCGCCAAGTACTGGATGCTGCGCAGCACGGGCGCCGCCGGCGGCTGCTGGAACAGTGCCCCGACGTACTGCGTGCGCGGCCCCAGCGCCTCCGGGGGCGCCAGGGGCCGCTCGTTGCTGCTGTACCCCGGGCCGCGCAGGATACCGGCGGGCTGAGGCAACGCGCGCAGCGCTGCCCACGCCTCGCCAGGCAGGGTCACGTCGTGCAGCGCCGTCAGACCCGCGGGCAGCACCAGCGCGTCCAGCGGGCCCTCTGCGCTCTGGGTGACCCTGAGGACGGCCAGGCGTCCGACTGGCACCGCCAGCGCTGCCACCAGCGCGCCGAGGGCCCAGCCCGGCCCGTGCACCGACAGCTTGGTCAATCCCGGCGCCTGCGCGTCCGCAGCAAGCGGCGGCAGCAGCAGCGGGCCAAAGCCCAGGTGGCCCTGCACCTGCTCTAGCCCGTACATTGACCTGCGTGTTGCGCGTCCATGGCGCCAGCAGGCTCATCGCCGTCGCCAGCCAGGCTACGCCGTCCAGGGGCCAGCTGGCGTTGCCGTTGCAGTGCAGCGTCACCTTGGTTTTGCCCGGGTGCCGCTGCAGCAGGTGCCGCAGGCTTAGCACTGCAGCGCCCGGCATCTTGTCCACGCCGGCTAGCTGCACGCGCACCCAGCACTCGTCGTGCTCGCGCAGGGCAGCCTCGGCAAACGCCAGGGCCTGCCGCCACCCGTCAGGCGTTGGGGGCTCTTTGCGGCTGACGTACGACTCGCCGCGGCCCGCCGAGCACTCGATCTGATCCGCATTGCGTCGGGCCATCGTCTTTGTCTTCAGCGCTGCTGAAAGCCTCCGATCCGGGTTTACCCTAAACAGCATCGATTCCCAAGGTCATCCTGGAACGTTGCACGCCGCAAAATCGCCCAACGTCGCTCGACGTCGGCCGCAACGTCGGTCAACGTCGCCACCCGAAATAGCCCGGCTAAAAATAGAAGTAGAAGGCACTATAAGTGGCTCAGAATCCAGCTATTCCTCATTTACCAGCTCCAGTTTAGCCTTTCAACTACACCGTCTGCTATCACCGTCTACACAGCCTGCTACTACTACCACCGTCCACCACACCTGCTACTATTGTCCACCACTACTACCGTCCACCGTCTACACAGCCTGCTACTACCACCGTCTACTACCTGCAGCATGACGTCGTACAACACCATGCCCGCGGTGTGCATTGTGCACACGGCCAACGCCGCCGACATTCCTGCCCTCACGGCCCGCCTGACACCCGGCTTTGTGGACACGGCCACGCCCAAGCTCGGCAGCCCGCACAACAGCATGCGCCTGCAGCGCTCGCCCGAGGGCCTCGTCGTCGCGGTGTTCCAAGAGATTGACGGCTGCACCGACTACGACGTCCTGCACAAGATCCTGGTGACCCAGGACCTGTGCGTGACCTACGAGGACGTCCGTAGCCTCCGCGGCGTCGAGTACAACGAGTGCGTGCCGGTGCACATTGACCAGGTCCTGATTGTCACGGCCATGGCCCTCGAGACCCTCACCGACACGCGCTGGGGCCTCGAGCTGCCCAACCGCGCTGCCTACACCCACGGCCTCTGGACGCACCAGCCGTCGGGCCAGCTCGCCGTGTACCCTGCCGGCTCGTACAAGCGCCCCCCGGCCCTCCTAGCGTCTCTCGTTGTTGCTTGAACCAATTCATCCTTGCCTTTGCACCTGCCGTCTCTGCACATCTCACACTCGCACCGCACCGTCCTGCACAACCGGCTTGGGCATCTCCAAAGTACGCCCAGGACTCACCGGCTGCATAGGCATCTCCAAAGTTCCCTCAGGACTCACCGGATGCCCCGGCATCTTGTGCGTCTCCATAGTACTCAAACGCAGCACCGTCTTCCTCTGCATCTCCATAGTTCAATCAGGACTCGCTTGATGCACCGTCTTCACAGGTATCACCATAATTCACTCATGACTTACCGGATGCACCGTCATCTTCTGCATCTCCATAGTTCAATCATGACTTACCGGATGCACCGTCTTCACATGTATCACCATAATTCACTCAGAACTAGCCGGATGCACCGGCTTCTGCTGCACCTCCAAAGCTCAATCAGGACTCACCGGATGCCCCGGCTGCATAGGTATCACCAAAGCTCAATCAGGACTGATCGGATGCCCCGGCTTCTGCTGCACCTCCAAAG
>Ga0136555_1000255_pt1 | contig 21996 bp, 8 predicted proteins | sample AntRauTorckE5432_FD_104927 | JGI IMG/M metagenome (GOLD analysis project Ga0136555, IMG submission 104927) | Saline lake microbial communities from Rauer Islands, Antarctica - Metagenome Torckler E5 #432 | ecosystem: Environmental > Aquatic > Non-marine Saline and Alkaline > Saline | place...
GAAATTGATTTGAAACAGCTGGAAAGTGGTAAAAATTACAAATTATTATTAAACACTCCCTTAGGAATTTTAACAAAAGAGTTTAAGATTCAGAAAAAAGCGTAATTGTTAAAAATTTGAGTGTCTAAAATCAAACGATTCAATCATTTATTGTTTAACAAAAAAGCCGTGTGAAATAATTTCACACGGCTTTTTTTATTTAGGAACGCCAATATAATGACTTACCGATTTCAATTTGCTCTTTTTCCCTTTAACTTCCTTAAAAAATAGCTTCATAAAAAGACTGTGCAATCCGAGTACTCGGGACAGTAACTTATTAAATTGGCGTTCCTTAATCATTATTAATAGAACTCGGAGGAGCAACTTGACAATCAGGGTCATCGCAATCAATCAAGCCGTCACCGTCATCATCGATTCCATTGGCACAATCTTCAATATTGCAACCAGAAGCCGCCTTTTGAATCGCTTGATCAAGGTATAATTTCCCAGCTTGTGTCAAATGACGAATCGGGTCAAACCAATCGGCTTGAGGAACTGGCATCGCTCCCATGTTGGTATCGTCATTCCAATAGACACCGTCCATTAAGTAACCCAAAAAGGTTCTACTACCATGAGTAGCCGGAACACCGCCTAAAATATCTGTTGCATCATAATGGAAGAAGACACCTTCACTGTTATTATTAACAGCGGAAGCATTTTTCCAAAGATAGACATCCGCCGTAGTTGTATGATAATTTCCATAACCAATAATTTCGTCCCAATGTGGATTAGAATTATTGTAATTATAAATTCCTACTTGCGTCGTACTATTTGAATAAGCATACGTTTGAGTCGATGTAGAACCACTTGAAGCCATTGCTAAAGCTGTTAAAATATCCTGGTTCAGTAATAAAACATTCGCTTCTGTTTCTTTTAGTTGCGTTTTCAAAGTCGAAGAAATATCTCCCCAAGTTGTACCCGAAACCAAGATAATATCAAAGGTATCAATATCATAAGGTGTCAAAGTTGAAGTGCTATTTGGATTATACAAACCTTGCCCAGCAACATTTTTAGATAACGCACCTATTAGTATTTCATTTCCATTAATGCCGTCAATATATTGCATCAAACCGTGGTCAAAAGCATCAGCATCGCTACCTTTAGAATCGCCACAGATGTAAAGCATCGAACAGTTTAACTTATCATTAGAACAAGCTACTGGTGCATTATAAGTTGTGGTTGCTTGGCAAGTATAAGTTTTAAATTTCGCTGTAATGGTATTTCCTGTGCTGCCGTTTGCAGGAACAACAAAGGAAACCGTTGCCGGTGAAGTGGCTCCGTTTGGTACGTCAATATATTCTGTTTTTCCAGCTATACTGACTTCTATAATTTCATTTGGCGTTCCCGCTCCCCAAGTAACCGTAACACTAAGCGTTGCAACATCAGCATAAGGATGATTGATACAAGCACTTAGGGTTTTGTTGCTAATGGTAATTTTTCCACACTCAGGGTCGGCACAATCGGTTAAACCATCTCCATCATCATCAATGCCATTGTTACAAATTTCGGGTGCATCTCGGTAATCTACATCACCAGAAAGAGGAATAGCATTGTTTCCATCTGCTGCCACATCATTATCGGAGTCACCTAATGTACTTGGGTTTGGGTCATTAATGCGATCATTCACATCCCAATTTACATTATCGGAATCAAAATTATCATCTAAACCATCGTTATCTGTATCGTTTCCAGAAAGTGTATTATCGATATCTCCATTTTCTTGAATATCCGGAATCGCATCGTTATCACTATCCAAATCTAAATAATCGACATTATCCGTTCCATCTGTATTGACTGGTGAAATTCCTGCACTTAATACAGAATTTTGATTAGACGTATTATTATCATAAGCATCGTCTAAGCCGTCGTTATCTAAATCTATTCCACTTGGTGGAATATAATTTGCGGTTGTTTGTCCTTCGATATTATCTGGAATTCCATCATCATCCGCATCAATGTCTAAATAGTTAGGATTTCCTGTTCCGTCTGTATTTACAGGGGTTATTCCTGCACTTAGAGTTGGGTCAATATTTCCTATGTCATTATCAAAAGCATCATCCAATCCATCATTATCACTATCAACCCCACTTGGTGCGGTATAATTATTACCTTGTGATTCTACTAAATCGGTGATACCGTCATCATCAGCATCAATATCTAAATCATCAGTGATTCCGTCACCATCGGTATCAATTGCAACACAAGAAGTATATAAATAATTAAATAAAACTAAATCAATTCCACCTACGTTGTCGTTGGTATTCGTCGGGTAGGTATTCCAATCTACTATATTCGAGGTGTTGTAATCTGGAGGAAGAACGGAATAACCATAAATCGTTGTACCTACACTTATACCAAATGTAGATAAATCAACCACAGAAACCCCCACACTTTGTGTTTGACCTAAAACAGGCCTAAACTCAGTATCAGCTGGTTCTTTTCTTGAAATGGTGTAACTAAATGTTTCTACATTAATTAAAGAACTTGCTAAGATAGTGTGTACTGGGCTATACGACGTAGGAACCCCACTACCATCTATTCCAGTTATAATGGCTATATCAATAGTATTGTTAATACCTCGTTCTGCTATGGTCACATATTCATTACTTGGACTTTTAACCTTTACACCATTTTGAAATACCACATCTACTCTTTCTATATTGGTAAAATTCTGAGCAGATACATTATTATTGAAAAGGTTATCCCCACCAATATTATAATAGCCATAAGACATTGCTTCTTCCATCATGTTAGGCTCTGTAAGGTGCATGTTACGTGCATTTGATGATGAGGAAGAACCGTCATTTTCTATCCAAATAATCTCATTACTTGGAGCAGGACCACTGGTGTTTCTTCTGAAAAATACTGCCCCGCTTGCTGCGACAGTATTAATTTTCACACTATCACCCGATGTCAGTACCACTCCTTCCATTTTCTTACCTATATTGGTACCGTAATTTACAGTATAATTGGTGGAGGAAGAAAAAGGTCCGCTTGTATTCGAAGTAGATGTTACCGTTTTAGATGAGGCTATCTGTGGTTCATTAGAGATAATAAAAGAAGATATTGTATTGCTTGAAGGTGCAGGACAAACTACCTCATCTATATCCAAAATTCCATCACCATCATCATCAATATCACAAATATTACCAATTCCATCACCATCCGTATCAATATCACCGGAGTTAGCAGCTAAGTAACAATCTGAATCTTCACAATCGATTAAACCATCTCCGTCATCGTCAATTCCATTACCACAGATTTCCGAAAATAACGTACAACTAATCGAAGCTGCCCAACCACTCGCTATATCAGTATTTATTGTTCGTCCATTATTCGTACCGATGTTATAATCCAACAACAATTCTTTTTCCGTTGGTTCTGATACTACGGTTGTCTTATTTAAGGAACTTTTGAAAGGTAATTTGAATAACTGTTCTAACCTTTCTAAAGTGTAAGTTTTTTCGCTCCACGGCGAATCATCTGTGAGAAGAAATGAATATCCTAAGATTCCTCCCAATAGGATAAATAGGATAAGTAAATTTTTGGTATTTCTCATAGTAACTATTTTTAGCGATTTAAGCGATTGTTGTTTTTAACGTTTTATTTTGCAAATATAAAAAATCTCAATTTCATAAACTTATCCTGTCACAAAGTTTATTCCATCAAACTACTTTTTTTATCAAATGTTAAAAAATTACATATTTAGGTTTTTGCAGCAGCTAATCTCGGTTTAAAATTATTCATAAAATGATAGCAAAATTAATTAGTGTCGGTGCGTTGCACCTTTATCGTTTAAAAGTTTTTAGGTACAGCCCACCGTTTTAACTATTTAAAAAATAAAGTTCTCTGAAAACAAAAAAGCCATACGAACCTCGTATGGCTTTTCTATTTTATTTCCATATTTTTAGATTTCTGTTACGAATTAGGACTTTCGATAACTTCTAATCATTATTAATAATCGAACTCGGTGCGGTAGATTTACAATCTGAATCATCACAATCAATCAAACCATCGCCATCATCATCCACGCCATTCGTACAGTTTTCGACAGCACAAGCATTTGACGCTTTTTCAATAGCTTGATCAAGGTAAAGTTTTCCTTCTTTCGTCAAATGTCGAATTGGATCAAACCAAGCAGATTGAGGGACGGGTGTAGAACCCATATTCGTATCATCGTCCCAATAAACACCTTCCATCATATAGCCTAAAAAGATTCTTCCGCCATGCGTCGCAGGAACACCGCCTAAATTATCTGCATCCGTATATGCAAAAAATACACCTTGATTACCACTTGATTGACTATTCGCATCCTTCCAAAGATAAGTACTGGCGTTAGCGTGATAATTTCCAAAACCTATTATTTCATCCCAATGTGGATTTGAATTATTGTAATTATAGATTTCTACTTGTGTTGTATTATCAGAATAAGCATACGTTTGTGTTGCATAATTTTTACTTCCTGCCATTGCTAAATGAACTAATAAATCTTGGGAAAGTAGAATAATTGTTGCCTCGGTTTCTTTTAAAGCAATTTTTAAATCTGCCGAGATATCTCCCCATGTTGTTGCCGAGACTAAAATGATATTATAGATGTCAATATCAATATTTAATACGGTTGACGTATTATTAGGATCATATAATCCTAACCCTGAAACATTTTTGGCTAAAGCTCCATCTAAGGTTGCACTACCATTAATACCATCAATATACTGCATTAACCCATGATCAAAAGCATCAGCATCACTACCTTTGGAATCTCCACAAATGTAGAGCATTGAACAGCTTAATTGATCGTTTGAGCAAGCTACGGGAGCGTTATATGTTGAAATTGATTGACAAGGTGAGTGCTTATAATTTGCCGTAATTGAATTATTCATACTTCCATCAGCAGGAATAACGAAAGAAATCGTCATTGGAGAAATCGCTCCATTTGGAACATCAATATGTTCTATCTTATTAAAAATACTAATTAATATTTTTTCATTTGGTCCACCAGATTGCCACGAAACGGTTACGTCAAGTGTTGCGATATCAGCATAAGGATGATCAATACATGAACCAACGGTTATATTTGTAATTGTAACATTTCCACAATCAACGTCAGCACAATCAATCAAATTATCGCCATCGTCATCAACTAAATTATTACAAATTTCCGTACCACCTACTTGTAATCCGAAATCCCAAGTATTATCATATTCATTTGTACTAAGATTAAAAATTTCCGTTTTTCCAGTTCCCACATTTGCATCAGAATCACTTGGATCACTACTTCCAGTACTACCTTGAGTGGTCATTATTACGCCAGTTGTCGTTAGGATGCCCACCGCATAATTGCCCGGTGCTAAATCCTCAAAAATATAATATCCAGGATTACCACTTAAATCATTCACCGTTGTCGTTGTTGCAAACGGCGTGGATAAATTTGCGGATTGATACAAGTTCACCGTATAACCATTGACACCGAAAGAAGCAGATTCGTCTTGCCCACCATTATTATTATGATCAATCCAAACATAATCCCCTACACTTGCTTTATTATTCGGATAAATCCCTAAATCCCAATCTAAATTAACTTCACTTCCACCCAAATCAATCATCGGAGTAATCGCTGCTTTTCGTCCATTCAACGTAATCGCTGTCGCATCAGAATCCGAAGCATCGTCGCCTCCTTGATTCACACTTGAAGGGTCGTAATTGGGTAATAAATAATAAATTAAGAAATAATTCCCTCCCGATAAATTCGGAAATAAATAAAACCCACCGTTTCCAGTAATTGTAAATATTACTAAATTATCCGTATTTGGATTGACAATACCATCACCATCATCTTCATATAATTCGACTCGTAATCCATCAACTCCTATTTCACCATTATTTTGAATTCCGTCTTGATTGGTATCAATCCAAACTTGATTACCCAAAACGGCAGGAACGAACGCTTCCATTCTAATACCTACTTTTAATGGTTCGGCAGCTAAAAGCGGTACACCGTTATCAACCCTTGTACCAATATAACCAAACGAAGCCCAGGCAATCGTGTCCGCAATCGCTCCGATAGACGTGAGCGTATTAACAGGCGCTCGCATTGGCCACTCTAAAACGATGGAATCAGATGGTTCAAGAACATTCGTACCAAAATCAAATTTCAAAGACTGAACCGTTGTAATATCAGTAGGTACAGATGTTGACCAATTTGGAGGCTGACACCCAGCAGGCCCATTTGGTTCAATACCCTCGGCACTTCTACATGGATTTCCTTCGGTACTATAATAAACCGTTACGCCTGGAGGAGCAGAAACTGCACCCGCAAGATTTGGTCGCCAACGAGAATCTCTTTGGCTCAAATCAATCACCCCTCCATCACCAAGGAAAGGTAAAATATCTACGATTTTAATTTCATCAACTGCCACATTTCCATCATTTCTCAAAATCAAACGATAATCTGCCACACCACCTGAAACAGCATTTCCATAGTTAGGGTATTTTGTCCAATCTGCATCTAATTGTCCTTTGACGTATTTTACAGAAGAGAGTGCTGGCATTGGCGTGATATCTATATCCGAATAACCGAAACAAAAATTTTCTGTTATATTTCCATCATTATCTAAATCATTCACGTCAGGAGCTTGACCACCAGTTCCTGATATCGAACACGATTCAGGGACACCATTCAAAATCGCATATTCATTTCGTGCGACATTCTCTCCCGAACCTGCCGCATTCATAATTCTTGAATCGAACTTTATATATAATTGTGTATCAGGTGCAAGATTCAATCCTGGCCAGCTCCATTGCAAGTGTGTTCGCCCTGTTCCTTTATAATCTTCTGTTTTGACAAATACAGGAGTACTTATTCCTGTATTTTCATCGCCATAAATCCATGAGCCGTCAATATATTCAAAACCAATCGGTAATAAATCTACCATAATAGGACTCGGAATACTTGCCCCTGCGGAAGATGAATTTCTCATTCTTAAGCGAAATGGAGCAATATCTCCAGTGCTAAACCAATCCCCTGTAACATTACCGTTTCTCCATGAACCATTGTTATTGGGAGAGGCATAATCCTTACGTACACTCGGAATGAATACCGAAAGACCATTTTTTATTTCAAAATTTTTACACCTATTTCCATCATAATTCATCGACGTAACCGTATTTCCATTTGCAGTAATGCAATTTTGATTAGGTCCTAAAGGAGCATTTGCTGGGACAGCTTCATAATTAATCCGAATCCTTCCGCTAAGTCCCGAACCGATAGGCCAAGGATCAGGACCAAACTCCCATCGTAACCCCGTAATATATTCGTTCGCAGCCAAACCTAAGGAGCTTGTTTGTATCCTAACAGCTGTCCACGGATTCATTGGATTATTGGAAATTCCTGTCCACGTACCATTAAGATTAGTTATATATTTAACATACTTATTCAATGTCGTATAAGGCCCTGACATATAAAAGTTACCAGTCTCAAAGTCTTTCGGTCTTAATCCGTCAGGAAAAATATCTTCTAAATAAAAATTATCAATCGGAACATTTGAAATATTATAATATTCAATAGTATGATTATCCGTATCATCTCCTATCCGAAAAGTTCCAGAACCTTCTTTTTTGATATACGAACCAATCCAAGGCCCATCTAAAGTATGGCTAATAGATGGGAAAATGGTTTGAGGTGAGTCGCCCAAAGGCGTATAAGTTACATTGCCAACATTGGATACAACATCACCTTGATTAAAATTCGAAGAAGGATAAGTCAAAGTAACTTTAGGCCATTCACAATCTCCTATGTCAAGTGATGCAATTGTCCATGTGACACGATGAGCGGAGGCATTGTAAACCCCTCCTAAATTGGCACTATAAAATATGGTATTTGCAGGTAGATTATCAACTATCGTGATATTTGTAATATTTAAAGCTCCCTTATTTTTACTATTACACAATTCAAATCCATAAACCATATATTCACCCAGTGCATTACCCGACCTATATTTATTTGTTGTGAATCTATTAGACGCAGAAGCCGTTGCTAAAGCAGTACTACTTACCGAAGCTGCATTTGACGCACTAATCGTTGCCGTATTATTTGCCGTCGTTCCATTTGGTGTTGTTCCGTTTGGAAACCTTACCGTCACGGTAACTTGACCGACCGTTCCAGCTGTTAAAGGATTTTGTAAGGTAAACGTCACGGTGTGTGAACCCGCACTGTAGGTTTCATTTGTGGTATGGATTGATCCAGTTAATCCAACATATTCTACCGAAGGCGGTAACGGATCCGTAATCACAACTCCATTGCAATCCTCCGTTGTACTTGCGCAACGGTATTGTAAAGTATAGGTGAATATATTCCCTGCTAATGGATTGGATTCGTCAACTATTTTGACTAAATCTAACGATGCTCCATAGGTATAGGATGTCATTAGGCATGATATCGCTAAAATTGACAGTAGTATCTTTAACATAAAAAAATAATGTTTTAATATTAGTTTTGAATGGTACAATGTTCACGTCATTCTGAGAATGAAGCTATTATTGACTTCGTCATTGTACTAATTTCTAAGAGATAACAGTTGTTGTTTTTTAAAAAGGAAAAGTTTAATTGAATGGCATTTTTTGTAATACAGCCTTTGTAACACCAAAAATCATACCTTACATTACTTTATAAATTGATTTATTATCCTAACAAATCTTATTATCCTGACATTAGTGGAAAAGGAATAGGTAAAACCCAACACTTATAATACAACAAATCAAAAGTTTTTGATCGTTAAAAGAGTAGCAATTGGACGGGTAACTCAAAGTCGCCTGTCTAATACTCAAGTTCAAAATTAGGAAACAATCAAAAAAATTATCAAGAACTTTTGAGCAAGTGCATTAGTAAACGTAAAAGTGAGGAATGTAAGCGTACAGGATAAGTTTCAATCAATTTTTAACGACATCGTTCCGACTCGTTAGATTGTCTAATTAATATTAAGCATAGATTCTGAGCGCATAATTTCGGTATAAAAAATACGCTATTTTAAGATACACTTGGGCAACTTCGATATTCGACTTCAAGTCGAATGTCGAGTACACAGTTAAGCAGCTTCACACCGTCCACTGCCACATTTTCGTCATTTCTAACCATCCAGTGATGAACCGACGAATACACAATAAAACATTTCCATAATTGGGACATTTCGTTTAATCTGCGTATCATTATCCTTTAGTATATTTTTTTGACGAAAGTCAAAATCACGGCTATTCTTCTAAGGTTATAAAAATTGCACCTTAAAAATCTGTCAAAAAAAAGATACTTGTCATTTTTTATAAGAAAACCGTTTACTTTTTATATACCTCAACCAATGCTTCCGAGACGACTTCCCAAGTAAAATCTTGCTCAATCATTTTTCGAGCATTTTGATTTTTTTTCCCGATTGTTTGATTTAAAAAATCTTGTTCAGCGGCATCTAATTGACCAGCAATATTTTTAGGTGTATTTTCTTCGTAAGTATAACCTGCGTCCCAGGTTCTGAGGTAATCATTCGCATTTGTCGCTTCGCTACACAGGCAAGGCAAACCCATTGCAGCAGCTTCCAGTACAGCGGTTGGAAAACCTTCCATACGAGACGTATGCACGAAAACATCAAAATTTGCTAAGTATTCAAACTTTTCGTCTCCATATTTTGCTCCATGAAAAATTAGCTGATTTGTAATCGTCAGTTCATTTGCTTGATTTTTCAAAAAATCCATATCCTCCCCATTACCAACCAATTCCAAAGTACCCGTTCCACCATTTTGAATATAAAGCGCAAATCCGTCTAACAATAAATCCAATCCTTTATGATTTTTGTCCAATCGACCCAAAAACCCAAAAATAGGTTGCTTCCGTTCAGATTTATCAATCGAAAAAGTAGGAATTTGGGATAAGTTTTGACCATTCGGAATCATGACCGTATTATTGATTTTGGGTAGCAATTTTTGGACATTTTGCATCTCTGATTTTCCTAATAAATGTACAGCTTTCGCATTTTGCAAAATATACTTTTCGATAAACAGAAAATAATACTTTTTGACTATTCCATTCTGCTCCATCGCAGCAGGACCTAAAGAGCCATGAGAAGTATAAATATAAGGAATATTATGCTTGACCAATAATTTTGAGATATGATAAAATTCTTTAATAAACGAACCGTGAATATGAAAAACCGTATCTTTTGGTAAGTTCGAAATTGCTTCAACGATTGAATGATGAATACGGAATTTACTCGAAATTGCTTGAAATAAACGTGTTTTGTAGTTACGAGAAGGATAATTTTCCACCAAATTAGCCGTAATTCCCCAAACGGTAACATTGTATCCTAAATCAGTTTGAGTCGTCGCTAAATTATGAGCAACCTTATTGACTCCGTTCATCCGTTCAGGATTTGCCTTACCAAGTACTAAGTGAATAATTTTCATGTGAATATTAGTAACAGTTATCTGGGCGTGAAATTACAATTTTTCTTTAAAAAATAGGATAAACTAATTCATCCTAAATATCCTTTTTTTTCGCAACAATTGATTTTATCCGCCCTTTATATTTCGTTATTTTGAAAATTAAACTTGAATGATTGTTTTTGGAAAAGTAAAAACAAAAGTTGTCCCTTTTCCAAGTTCCGAATCAATCCAAATCTTACCACCGTACTGGTCTATAATTTGCTTACAAATCGCCAAACCCATACCAGTTCCCTCATAATCTTGACGCTTATGTAGTCGGTGAAACATTTCAAAAACCTTATCATGATAGTTCTTATCAATTCCTATTCCATTATCTTTCACTCGGAACTCCCAGCTTTCGCCAGCATCTTTTCCACTCACTTCCACCACAGGCGTTTGTCCTTCTTGCTGAAACTTTAAACTATTGGAAATCAGATTTTTAAACAATTGTGTTATCTGAAATGAATTAGAATAGATCTTAGGTAAATTATTTAAAATAACTTGTCCATTACACTTTAATAACCGTCCGCTCAGAATATTTTGAACGCTCAACATCAACCCATTCAAATCAACCCATTTCAAATTCTCCTGCTTTAAGCGCTTGATTTCAGAATATTGCAACAAACCCTTCAACAAATCCGTCATTTGCTCTACTCCCACCATAATAAAATCTAAATATTGCCGCCCTTTCTCACTTAAAACATCTCTATGATACCGATTCAACATCAAAGTAAAACCACCGATAACCCTTAACGGCTCTTTCAAATCATGCGATGCAATGTAAGTGAACTCTTCCAACTCTTTCGTATAGGCTGCCAACTGTTGATTTTTCTTTTCAATTTCAGCTTTCGTTACCTTCAAGGACTCATTTACCTCCACTTGTTGTCGATAACGATAAAAAAGGAAAAAGAAAAATATTACGAAGAAAAAAGAGATAAGAATAGCAAGACTTCGATATAATATTTCAATTTTATTATCCTGTTCCAAAAGCTCTCGTTCCCTTTTTTCATTCTCATACCTTGCCTGCAATACCAATATTTTATTAGAAATAGAGGTACTCATCAGGCTATCTTGAAACCTATCATACGCCACATGAGAAAGATAAGCCGCTTCATAATTTCCTATTCCCGCATGACTTTTTGATAATGCCTCATAAGCGTCCCTTAAAAGGGGCTTCGCCTGCAATTGTTCGGCAAGCACTAACCCTTTTTTTAAATCTACCAATGCGGAATCAAAATTATTTTGCAATATTTTTATATTCCCAGTCGCAATAAGATTTTTCGCAATATCATAATCTCCTCCTTCCGCTGTCAAAATCAACAAAGCCTTATCATAAAACTTTAATGCCAACTCATATTTTTTTTCTTTTTGATATAAATTACCCAAATTTCCTAAAATAAAAGCCCTTGCTTTCTCGCCTCCTTTTATTTTTTTAGTAATTTCCAAACCTGTCTTATAATTAAAAATCGCTTTTTTTATATTTTTTTTATCTAAATGAATTTCACCTAAATTATTATACGAATAAGCAATACCAAGAGAATCTTTAATTTCTATCCTAAGTAATAAACCTCTATTAAAATAATTTTCTGCCAAACCATATTTACCCATTTTTTTATAAATGACCCCAATATTATTATAAGACCGACCCAGCCCAATCTCATCTTTCAACACCTCCCGAATCGCTAAAGCTTTCAAATAATTGGATAACGCCAAGTCATAATCACCCAGATAAAACTGAATCAAACCCAGCGTATGCGTCGATTCTGCAATACCTTTTTGGTAACTTACACTTTCCGCTAACTCCAAAGCCTGTCCGACATACTCCAAAGCCTCTTCACGAGATTCACTTTTATTCCGATAGGCTAATTCCTTTAGTATCAAAGATTTATCTTGTTTTCTGGTAGGTTCTTCATCCAATAAAACTTTCAAGGAATCAATTGTCAAATACTCAAATTCTTGAGCTTGAAGCGGAAAATAGAACGCCATTAAAAAAATAATTCCCGAGAATTTATAGTATTTCATTAGAATATTAGATATGGTTAATTTTGGCGGTTTTGTTTATTGATCGTACGCTTAATTTTACTAATAACATAATAACGTATAAAATTTAATTTTTATACCTTGGTCTTTTCTATCATTCGTTAATTAATCACAATATTACGAATATATAGAATCATAAATTAACTTTATGCAATTACGTTAAAAAAAAATTACATGAGACAGAAAATTTTAACACTTATATTGTTATCACTTTGTTGTAGTTCACAGGTTTTCAGCCAAATACAACCACCGTTTACCAATGCTGAAACTCGGCTTAAAAGTACGACGCAGCGAAAAATGCTCACCGAAAACTCTTTAGTTTCCAATATTGAATTTCGTAATATTGGCCCAACCGTTATGAGTGGGCGAGTCGTGGATATTGACGTTTCCGAAAGCGATCCTTCGCACTTTTACGCAGCCTACGCTTCAGGTGGCTTATGGTTTACCAATAATAATGGGACAACCTTCTCCCCTATTTTTGACCACGAAACGGTCATGACCATTGGCGATATTGCCGTCAATTGGCAAACAAATACCATTTGGATTGGAACAGGCGAAAATAATTCGAGCCGCTCTTCTTACGCAGGTGTCGGTATTTATAAATCTTCTGATAATGGGAAAACTTGGGCATACATGGGTTTGCCCGAATCGCATCACATCGGACGGATTATTTTGCACCCAACCAATCCCGAAATCGTTTGGGTTGCGGCTTTAGGGCATTTATATTCTGCAAATGAAGAACGAGGCGTTTACAAAACAACCGACGGCGGCAAAACGTGGACAAAAACCTTATTTATTAATAAAAATGCAGGTATAATTGATTTGATTATCAATCCGAAAAATCCTGACGAACTCTACGCAGCAGCATGGGAACGGACGCGTAGGGCGTGGGACTTTACAGAAAGTGGCAGCGGTTCTGGTCTTTATAAATCAACCGATGGTGGCGATAATTGGGCATTATTAAATAATGAAAAAAGCGGTTTTCCGACAGGCAAAGGCGTTGGGAGAATCGGTTTGGCGGTGTTTAATGATGGGAATCAGGAAAAAATTTATGCTATTTTAGATAATCAATTTAGACGAAAAGAAAAGGAAGGTAAAACAGACAAATCTTCCTTACAAAAAGAGGATTTAGTAGAAATGTCTAAGGCAGATTTTTTAAAATTAGATGAAGAAAAAATAACGGAATATCTGGAAGATAATGGCTTTCCCGAGAAATATTCGACCGAGAAAGTAATTAAAATGATTAAGAATGACGACATAAAACCCGCCGCTTTGGTCGATTATTTATATGATGCGAATCAACAATTATTTGATACGCCAGTCATTGGAACGGAGGTTTACGAATCAACCGACGGCGGCAAAACGTGGACGAAAACGCACGAGGATTTTATAGATAATGTCTTTTATTCTTATGGCTATTATTTTGGTCAAATCCGAGTATCACCACAAGATGCCGACAAAATCTACATCATGGGCGTGCCAATTTTGCGGTCAGACGATGGCGGAAAATCCTTTAAATCCATTTCTGGCGATAATGTTCACGCAGATCATCACGCACTTTGGGCGAACCCAAACCGAGCAGGACATTTGATAAATGGCAACGATGGCGGCATCAATATTTCTTACGATGATGGCGAAAATTGGATCAAATGCAACTCCCCTGCCGTTGGTCAATTTTATGCTATAAACGTTGATATGGAAGAACCCTACAATATTTATGGTGGCTTGCAAGATAATGGCGTTTGGACGGCTTCGAGTAATTACAAGGCTTCGCCGAGTTGGCATCAAAGCGGTCAATATCCGTATAAATCCATCATGGGCGGCGACGGTATGCAAATCGAAATTGATACCAGAGATAATAATACCGTTTATACGGGTTATCAATTTGGTAATTATTACCGTATTAATAAAACAACTGGGAAAAGCGATTACATTACACCAAAGCACGTTTTGGGCGAAAAACCATTGCGGTTTAATTGGCAAACGCCGATTCATTTGTCGATTCATAACCAAGATATTTTATATTTCGGTTCTAATAAACTGCACCGTTCTTTTAATCAAGGTCGAGATTTCAAAGCGGTTTCGGGCGACTTGACGAAAGGCGGCAAAAAGGGCAATGTTGCTTACGGTACGTTGACGACGATTTCCGAATCTAAATTCCAGTTTGGCTTGATTTATACTGGCAGCGATGACGGTTTCATTCACGTCACGAAAGATGGCGGCAACACTTGGACGAAAATTTCGGACGACTTGCCACAGGATAGATGGGTCAGCCGAATTTATGCTTCAAACCATGACAAGGCAACGGTTTACGCTTCGCTCAACGGCTACCGTTGGGACGATTTTACGGCTTACATTTACGTGTCAACGAATTACGGAAAAACGTGGGAACGCATCGGAACGGACTTGCCGACCGAGCCTGTAAATGTGGTTAAGGAAGATATCGAAAATCCAAATATCGTTTATGTTGGTACGGATCATGGCGTTTATGTTTCCTTGGATAAAGGCAAAAGTTTTATGGCAATGTCGAATTTGCCAAACGTAGCCGTTCACGATTTGGTGATTCATCCGAGGGATAAAGATTTGATTGTCGGAACGCATGGCCGCTCGATTTATATAGCGAATATTGGGTTATTACAACAGTTAGATGAAAAATTATTGGCAAAAAAGCTACATATTTTTGAGGTCGATAAGGTTCGTTATAGCAGTCGTTGGGGCGAAAGTCGGTCGCAATGGAGTGAGGCGAATGTGCCAAATATCGAAATTCCAATTTATGTAAATACCGCAACAACGGCTAATTTGACGATTGAAACTAAGGATGGTGTCGTCCTAAAAACAATGAAATTTGACGTACTGAAAGGTTTAAATTATTTAGCTTATGATTTGACTATTACTAAAGATGCGGTAAAAAGTTATGAGCAATCATTAAATAAGGAAAACAAAAAGGACGATAAAAATACAACGGTCGAGGCAGCTGAAAATGGTGATTTTTATTTGCAAAAAGCAAAATACCGCATCAGTATCAAAGCCAATGGCGAAACGCAAGCACAAGATTTTGAGGTCTATGTGCCGAAAAGACGAGGGCGTTCTGTACCGAATCCCGAAGTGGAAACATTGGATTAAGCACCATCGGGTTTTTTACGAGATAACGTAAAGGGTCGGACGCTTTAAAAGTGTCCGACCCTTCCTACACTCGAGGAAGCCAATATTTTTTGACTTCAGCCTTTCCAGCAAAAAGGGTCAGACGATTCCGACGTGATTAGCATTTATAAATTTCCGTGATTCAGATAAAATCTTTATTTGGGATTAAAATATTAAAATTGATATATTGTAATCTATTCGTTACCAAACGAATATATAACGGAATAATACTTGACGGTTAGGTGTTCATGAATTCCTTTTGACAAAAACGTTTAATTGTTATCGAAATAAAATGTAGTAACCAGAAAAATTTATTCCAATGATTAAATCACTTTACACACTCGTACTCCTTTGCAGCGGTTCGTTATTATATGGACAGGTCTGTACATCTACTTATCCGATTGATTCCATCGCCTTTGATGCGACGTTTTTTACTAAGGTAGATAATGTGGTGTATGGTATTAATGGGCAAAAAAATAGCTGGTCAACGGCTTTTGGTGATTATGATAATGATGGTTTTGTGGATTTGTTTGTTGCCAATTATGATACAAATAGGATAAATCAATTATACCACAATAATGGGGATGGCACTTTTACGGCGATTACGTCTGGCAATCCGATTGTTGCGGATTCGGCTTCTTCTACGTCTGGGGTTTGGGGCGATTATGATAATGACGGGAATTTGGATTTGTTTGTTTCTAATAGTCTTGGCTATGATAATTTTTTATACCATAATGACGGCGGTGGGATGTTTACACGCGTCTTAAATGATCCGATTGTGAATTATCTTGGTTACTCGCACGGGGCGACTTGGGTGGATTATGATCAAGATGGTTTTTTGGATATGTTTGTTCCAGAGTATTTTTCTCTCGCACCAAATAGGTTATACCATAATAATGGAAATGGCACATTCTCGGTAGTTGTTAATTCGGCTGTGACAATAGATGCAGCGGCTTCTGTTAGTTCGGTTTGGGGTGATTATGATAATGATGGGGATCAAGATTTGTTTGTAGCGAATACGAATAATTTAAATAATTTCTTATATCAAAATGATGGTAACGGCGTGTTTACCAAAATCACGACTGGCGATATTGTGAATGATGGTCGTCAATCGGTCGGGGCATCTTGGGGCGATTATGATAATGATGGGGATTTGGATTTGTTTGTGGCGAACTCTGGTAATCAGAATAACTTATTGTACGCCAATAATGGTGATGGAACGTTTACGAAGATCACGAATAGCATCGTAACGACAATTAGCAGGAATTCACATGGTTCGGCTTGGGCGGATTTTGATAATGATGGGGATTTGGATTTGTTGGTGACGAATGATGCGGGTGATGACAATGAATTGTATATCAATGACGGCAGTGGGAATTTTGTCGCCGCAGATAATCAAATTATTCATCATTCGGGAGAGTCGTTTGGTGCAGCGTGGGCGGATATTGATAATGATAATGACTTGGATTTGCATATTGCGAATCACGATGCAGAAGAGAACTTTTTGTATATTAATAATTATGGAACGTGCAACAATACGGCAGGTTTTGACTTGACTGGAACGGTTAGCAATGCTTTGGCTATTGGATCTCAAGTTAGAATTTTGGCAACGATTAATGGCGTTCCGACTTGGCAATTGCGTGAAATAGCGTCTTTGACTGGTGGCGGCATCGGTGGTCAAAATGATAGTCGGGTTTTGTTTGGTTTGGGTGATGCGACTCAAATAGATAGTATGGTGATTAAATGGGCTTCTGGTTTTGTCGAAGTGTTTACCAATATTAGTGCAAATAATGCTTATGAACCCTTTATAGAACCGAATACCTCGGAGGTTTGTGGTGTGGTGTATGACGATTTGAATAGGAACTGCCAACAGGATAATGGGGAAGTCGGCATTGCGGGCATTCCCGTCGTTGCACAACCTGGCAATATTCAAACTTATACGAATCAAGATGGAAAATATCAATTTGATTTAACAATTGGTACTTACACCCTGACGGCTTTGGATACTTTGATTTGGGCGCAAAGCTGTGCCGTGACGACTCAAACCGTAGCGGTAATAGCGATTGCGGATAAGTATTGTGGGTTTGATTTTGCAGACACAGTGGTTTGTCAAAGTCCTGATTTGTATGTTGCGTTATCCGCATCACCGCAACATATTGGCTTGGTCAATACACATGAAATTACGGTTGGAAACAATAGTATTCAAACAGCCAATGCGGCTATTTTGATGGTGAATTTTGGTGCGCATATTTCGCCCTTAACGGCTTCTTTGCCATGGAATAGCAATAACGGTACGACCTACATTTGGAATTTGACGGCAATCGAAATGAATCAAATATTGACGATTTATGTAGAAGATTCGCTTTCCGCAACGGCGACTATGACGGATAATTTAATCGTTACAGCAACGATTATGGATAATATTCAGTCGGATTGTAACCCAGCCAATAATATGCAAAGTACGGAAGGTACGGCAGCTGAAACGGAGATTAATAGTATTCAGGTTTCACCAGAAGGCTTAATTCTTAGAGATGAAGAACTAATCTATACGATTCAGTTTCGGAATATTGGAAGTGGTTTTGATAAGATAGTTATAAAAAGTAAATTACCAGAATATTTTGATTTATCCACCTTTGCGAATCAAGATATCAGTCATCCTTATGAGTTTAGTATCAAAAATGAACAGACTTTGGTTTGGGAGTTTGAAGGCATGCACTTGTTAGATCCTGCGGAAGAAGGTTCGATAACCTTCAAAATCACCCCAAAATCGGAGGTATCCGTTGGGACGGAAATAAAAAATAAGGCAATGGTTTTCCTTGATAATTCCACACCAATTACCACTAATACGGTCATCAATGTCATTGATAAATTGAGTACTGTCCCGTCAGGAAGTATCGGAATTTCTCCAAATCCAATGAATTCCTTTACGGATATTCTATTGAATTCAAATGATGAAACGATTGAAAGTGTAGTGATTTATAGCGTTGTAGGGGTAAAAATGGTTTCGTTTAGTAACGTAGCTGAAAAACGCCTAAGAATCGAAAATAAAAACTTATCACCCGGCTATTATATGGTACGAGTGACCTCTAATTTAGGAAATCTTTATACGGCGAAGTTGTTGGTACTGTAGATGAAAGGCGGTTGGGTTCTTGATAATTGAAAGAAATTGACCAAACTATATTACTTTTTTATCGGTAAAAAAACCTGACAGGTGTGCAATCCTGATTAGTTTTCAGTTCAAAAGTTCGCCCCAAAAATGTCAGTTGTATCGTGCCAAAGCTACGCTTTTTTATGACAATCTGTACTGTGAATTGCTACGAACCGAGGCGGAGCGCTGCTCCTTTATAAGTTAAACAAGGGCAGCACCCTGACTCGGTTTGTAGTAAATGGTATCACGAAAGAACAAAAGAGCGTAGCTCTGACACGATACAACTGACATTTTTGGGACAAACTTTTGTTGTTAAAAACACTCAGAATCGACACCCTACCTGACCTAATAACTATAATCTAATTTTGTACCGCAGTTTGGAAATCAACCTTACGATTGAACCCATTATTCGCCATTATTTAATTTCAATCGGTTCACCCAAAAACTTAGGCTTTACGCCAAATAAAATATCTATAAAAACCTTAGTTCGAGAGAAATATTCACGGATTCTTACTTTCAATCCGTAGCGAATCGACGCATCTCGTGCATTAAACCCGACCGCTTTTATATCATTGGCTTCCGCCAAAAAAATCGCCCGTTCGTTGTGAAACTCTTGCGAAATAATCGTCAAACTATTTTGCCCAAATACCTTTTTAGCTCTGACGACAGAATCCAACGTACGAAAACCAGCATAATCCAAAAAGATTTTATTTTCGGGAATACCGTCCGCAATCAGTGCCTCCTTAAAATCCGTTGGCTCGTCATATTCCGTTCTACCATTATCACCGCTAACCAAAACGAAATCAATCTTTCCAGCTTTATACAATTTTACCGTTGCCGCAATTCGATATTGAAAATATTTATTAACGTTGCCACTTCTCAAAAGCTTTGCCGTTCCTAAGACCAAACCGACTTTATTTTTAGGAATTTCAGACGTATCTGCATAGGTTTTTCCTTGCGTCCGCAGTTCGATAGTCAAGTTAGCGACCAGTATCATTGCAACAGGAATGAGTATTAAAATAATTGTTACTTTGATGAGTTTTAATACCATTTGTTTCATGGTTTCTTTTTTTTAATAAATAAATGGCTCTTTGATAATTTCCGCCAGTAGCCGCTACTTTACCGATTGACCGAGAACTAAAAGTAACGGTGCGACAGAAAAGCAATCGGAAAGATAACATTTACAGCATTCAAAAAATCCAAAAAAACAACTTTACCATCTCATAAATTCCAGTATATACCCATTAGCGAGCGGTATAAATTTTGTCAAGCCGAACGGTGTCGGTTCTCCGAACCTCAAAATCATTGATAATATTACTTTTCTACAAACCCCGAGGTTTGTAGAAAATAGAAATTTGAGTTGTTTTTTGAGGTTCGGAGAGCTGACACCATTTCAACCAAAAATCGTACTACTCACTAATGGTATATACCCTAATAATGACAAATCAATTAATCCTACTTTCCATTCTCCGAAGCCCAAGTCACCCCTCGCCCTGCTTCGCTCAAAGGCACACAACCTTGATAAGGGCCAGGAACAGCAACGTGCTGAAGTACTTGTGTCGTCCCAGGTTTTGAGAAAAAGAACGCCATTAAAGTACCTTGTTTGGCTGCAAACCAGAAAATATCTTTCGTATCTTTTCCACTTGCTGCGTCTTTATATGCTTTATCTTCAACCGTTTTTAGATACGCATCTCGTGCATCATCGGTCATTTCCGTAAATGATTTTCCATTTGCCGCTTCACACGATTTATCGAAATCATCAATTGCAGCTGCATATTTCTTTGATTCTGCTGCTGGATAAAATTCGCTCAGCATCGTATCAATAAAGTTCGTCACCCCAGCATCTTTTGCACCAGGCGTATCCGTTTTTGGCATAATTCGCTCTGCAACTTCATTGAAAACATCAAATTGCTTTTGCGTCATATATTTTAATCCTCCGCTTACTGCTGAACCCGCTCCGCTTTCACAACCTTGCAAAATTGCAGCAGCAAAAGGCATTGAAATCGCTGCACCAGTAAGCAACGCAACCTGACGTAAGGCTTCCCGTCTGTCCATTATTTTTATATTAGAAAGTTAGATTTTGAAAAAGAATTCGGTATTAATTTTCAAAATACAACTATATATTTTTTAAAAAAATTATTTACTTTTTAATAATCAACTCTCGTTCAAAATTTGATTACGATATTATGTTATTAAAAAGCCATTCTCGTTGAACCCGCCCCACCCACGGCAAGCGAATATTACATTTGTCCCGAGTCCTCGCATACGCATTAACACTGAAATTCATAATACGTATTATATTGATAATCAATATTTTATAGTAATATTCCGTTTTCCTAAAGTTGTAAAGTATTGCGAATAACTATTCACAAAAATTGTTATTTTCGCTTTTTTGAAACCGTGTCGGTTTCAAAACCGACACGGTTTATTCCGACAGAAAAATAATCGGTTTTTAATAATTCAGAACGCTGATTATTAAAATATTACATATTACGTAATTTAGTGTTGATGCGTATGCGAGTCATCGGGATGCGTTTGCATTTGCATTCTAAAGCGTCCCTTTCTTCAAAGCGTTCGCCGCAAAATCCGCTGCACGAGCCGTCAAAGCCATGTAAGTCAAAGAAGGATTAACGCACGAAGCCGAAGTCATACAAGAACCATCGGTTACAAAAACATTTTCTGCACCCCAAACTTGATTATTGCCATTCAAGACAGACGTTTTGCGGTCACGCCCCATACGAGCCGTTCCCATTTCGTGAATCCCCAAACCAACCCCATAGGAATTATCATATTCTTGAATATTTTTCGCCCCAGCAGCTTCCAACATTTCTCTTGCAGATGCCATCATATCCTTACGCATCTTCAATTCATTTTCCTTAATTTCTGTACTAAAATCAACCGTTGGCAAACCCCATGCATCTAATTTATCGTAATTCATTTGCATAAAATTGTCTTCATAAGGTAAGGTTTCACCAAAGCCTAAAAGATTCATCGTCCAGCCGCCGGGCGTTTGTACCGCTTGTTTTAAGTCCGCACCAAAACCCTTTCCTTCTGCTGCTGCGTGCCAGCTGCCTCGACCGCCGCCGCCTTGATAACCAAAGCCACGAACATACTCTTTATTCGTATCGCCACCTAAATTACGGAAACGAGGAATATAAATACCATTC
>Ga0136555_1000256_pt1 | contig 21888 bp, 22 predicted proteins | sample AntRauTorckE5432_FD_104927 | JGI IMG/M metagenome (GOLD analysis project Ga0136555, IMG submission 104927) | Saline lake microbial communities from Rauer Islands, Antarctica - Metagenome Torckler E5 #432 | ecosystem: Environmental > Aquatic > Non-marine Saline and Alkaline > Saline | place...
ACAAATAAACCTAGTTTATGGCAGGCTATAAAGAATAGTTATCTATTGTATTTCCTAATAGCCTACAGTATCAATCTTTTTACAGTGATGGAGTTCCGTACATTTAACATTAATACATTGGCATCCATTTCATAAATGTTTATTTTGGACCACGACGAAATCTTCAACCATAAAGATAGAAGCGTCTACATCTTTCATCACTTCAATAAAATGAGCGATACTTTCCATAGCCTCTTTTGGAAGGTAACCGTTCTTATATCCTTTTAATCTGTGTACGACGGATGGCTCTCCTTCATGGTCTATGATCTTTGTCACAATACCACAAATTGTGAGATAGTCTTGAACACTGGCAAGGTCCATATGACAGTTACTATCGAGTCAATTATTATTAAAATGACAGAATATTATATATTAATATGTCAATGTCTTCTACACCATATCTTACCAATACACAAGCACAAATGTGGATGGAACACAAACCTACAAACCCTTTGACGGGACGCAAACTTAAGGAAGGTTCGCCGCTATATAACCGTTTGGACAAGATGTCCCAAAAACTAGTGGGTCAATCAACAGGAGCAGCACGTGCGCGATGTAGGAAAACTTGGATCAAATTGACTGATGATGAAGCCAGTCAATACGGTCTTTCAGCCATTCTTCCCTGTAAATGTGGGCAATGGAGTTTTCTTAATGCTATTCATACAGAGATGGGTGATTATGAATGTGTGCGTTGCAAGGGAGATGTTGATCTTAAACATTTTTGTTACTACTGTAAAAATGCGGAGATCGAGTTATAAATTGATTACCACGAATTAGCACATCATGTCTCTAAAAGAAACACCGTTGTCTACTTACTGGTTTCAGCATCCGGAGATTTGGTTCGTCAAGGATGCTGAGAAGCGCAAGGCACTTAATATCTTGTTATTTGAAATGTTTGGACAACAGTGGGTAACACTTGTTCAGACACCTGTTATCAAGCGCGTACATTCGTTTGATAACATACTACATCTCGATCAGCTTACTAGGCACTTTCGCGAACATGATGATGAAGAAATCAGACTTCTGGCGGAAAATGAACTCGATTCTAATTCTAATTCTGCATTGTTCATGAGTTTTAGTCTACTTAGAAATTCGTACTTGTGGCTAGAGTGCACACCTGAAGCGGCCCGCGCTTTTGTTCTGCTTCCACTGCGTCACACACGGAAGATTCCACTAATTGACTTGGCTATCAAAGAGATTAACTGGTTTAGAACGAACCGTGAAAATTATCCCCGCGATAGAAACAGTAAGTCTCCAGATTGTTACATTCGTTTCTTGCGAGCGAGTATTCAGCAAAAGATAGATCTGATGAAGATTGAAACTGATAAGGAACCTATGCCTCATCCTGACACTTTTCGTGACTGTCTAGATTTAGAGACACGTTTGCGTCCCGAAAACTTTACCATGAGCTCGCTCATTAGGAAGCGAGAAAAGATCAACAAGACAATAATCCATCAGGATAAGTCAAAGATAATGTATGTCAGTCTCTCAGGAGGAGTGGATTCGATGGTCATGGCATTCTATCTTAAGAAAAAGGACTATGATGTTCGATTGCTCCATTTGGTGTATGGTAACCGCGAAGACAGTATGAAAGAACTGGCAATGATCAGATGGTGGTCGCATCAACTTAAGGTTCCACTATATATTAGATATGTAACGGAACTAACGAGAAACCAAGGTGACCGTAAGTTCTATGAAATTATGACGCGCAAGATTCGGTTCTCATTTTACAATAATATCCAGCTCCATTATGGCGCAGGACCCATTCTTCTGGGGCATATTTTGGACGACATGGGAGAGAATTTTCTTTCTAATGTCATGCAAGGTTTCGATATCAAGTGGGGACACAGAGGTATGGGTCCACGCGACGTGCAAGACGGTGTGCCTATTGCTCGCCCATTTTACTGGACTGAAAAGAGTGTAATCTATCAATTCGCGAAAGATTACAATATTTTTTACACTATTAACACTACACCTGAATGGTCTCGCCGCGGACGTATTCGTAACGAGCTTTTCCCATTGATCGTGGAGCTTTATGGAAAAAAGTCACTGCACAATATTATTAAATTCACAAAGCAACTGGAAGAACTACAGGAACAATAAATTATAAATAGAAATTGGAAATTAGAAATTAGAATTAGAAATCATAACACATTTCATCTTCGGAATCATCATCTTCGACATATACACCTTGTCTTTTAAGTTCATTTAAAATTTCTTGTGAAACATGATCACGGTACTTGAACAATGTTATGTCGTCGGGGGCATTCACTTGAGAATAACAGATTGTCCGCGTACCAATTTCCTTTGTCTCTCCTTGAACCCATTTTACCTCAATGGATTTTTCTGGAACAGTAAAATTGAACGTTTCTGGGATTGAGTAAAAGACATGAATACATTCATCAGAAGGAGCAATAAGGATAACAAGAAGTTCCGATGCCTGTTTCTTTTCGACGAAAGGAACATCAGGTCCATGTTGTTGTATCCATTTCTTTTGCATGCCAGCTAATGCTTTTCCAGATGATACCTTGTATTTCATAGTATCTTTAACGTAACATTCTGTGAATTCGAATACGTCTTCACTTGGAGGGAAATCAGCTCCATCAGATTGAGTGAGTGGTACAATCTGAACACTGAAATTCATTTCATTAGAGATAGCCACATTGATTGTGGTCTTTATGCTGTTTTTTGCTGTCTTGTATACTTTGCTGAAATCGGTCATTAAAAAAAGTGACAAATCATTTTCCATTTTAAATTTGATTCCTCATCTTATTTTTAATGTCAACTCCGACGAGCATCGTTACATTAAATGATATTTTGGAAGCTATAGAACTCAATCCCAATCATAAACTGGTCCCAGTAGAAACACAAATTCGCGAATTTAATACAACTGTGCAGTCCGAAACAATTAAATTGAACGTGGCATCTATGATTTTAGCCCTATGCAACGGGACACAAGCAAAAAACATGACTGTATTAGGTGCATCTGGATCCGATAGTAAAAAGAAACTCACAGAGTTTATTGTTAAAATGTATGAACATTTTAACATTAAAATTGTCAAATGTAACCGCAAAGACTATGTCTCTAAGTACCTCGGAGATTCAAACACTAGTGCATGGCAAATGTCAAGGTCGGGAGGTGTGATCCAGTTTGATGAAGCGTACTCCTTAACGCGTTAATGACTGGTTTTTATTACCAAGTATGCCAACCGAACATAGGGTTGTAGAATTTATATCCCCATCCGGGATGAACCCAATGCGCGTAACGCCACCAGGGATAGACTTCGCAATGCCCTGATAATTCACTGCAAAACATGGGCATACCAGACTTTGAACTGGAATTTGAACTATTTGAACTATTTGAATTATGCTCTTTTTCCTTTTGATCCCTTCGTTCTTGTTGGTATTGTTTGATAATTAGGATATCGTTGTAACTTTTCCAGGCCAACAATACAATTAGGCATAGTAGTCCTAATAAAACTAATTCCATTATACTTCTTGTTGGAAAAAATTCCAACGAGCATCATTAGACGGATCCGTTGGCTTTGGATGGTTGCGATACACAAATGCTGTTTCTACATTGATGCCTTTTTCTTGGTTTTTATTGTTGACTGTCCGATGGATTTCATCAAGATACTTATTAATATGTCCACGGAGTTCTTCCATACCATAATGAAATTTGTCAAGCCCGTTGGGTGTATGTGGCAATTTATGTATAATAGATTGATAATAGTTAAGTATTTTGCCCTTTAAATCCCGCATATTGGAATAATCCTCGTTTTGCAGGACCGTCCCGACTTCTATATCATGTCCCAAGCGCAGGAAGTTATCAATATGTTGCAACATCGTTTTATAGGCCGCGGGATTATATTGATAGTATTCGCGATGGGTATCTAAGAAAGTAACCAATTCGGAGTTGAGATATAAATTCTTGTACGGTGCGTAAAGTTCCGATTCTAACAATTTGGATAATCTCTTGATAAAAACAGTATCTTCATGGTCGGATTTTTCGTATAAATAATAAACTACAACGATACCAACTATAATACCGGCCATCGCATGCCATGAAGGCTTAATTCTATTAAGAAACCAGCTGGCACCTATGATGATACACATGTAGATCATCATATCTGAATCTTCAATGTCATTAATGACATGATAGGGCATATATATTTACAGTATATAATTTAGTTTAGTTTAGTTTATACCTTAGTTTGATGCACGTCACTATATTTCAATTTCAAGTCCAAATCCATTATGTACCGCATACGTCTAGTAACATCAGGTAATATGTAAACTGCTCCGCCATTCACAGCATTTGTCCATTTCCCCTTGTGATATATTATCTGGGACATATTCATATGTCTTTTTCCTGTATATACTTTAAGTAACAGCACTTTATCTTTGCTCAGTTCTTGAATTCCGCGGAACTTTACAAAGCAGACCTTATTACTGGCTATACCATGAGGTATAGCTATAGCTGTAATAGTATTTAGTTGGGTTCGGGGATCAGTTAGAGGAATGACAGTGCCATAATAGATTGAAAGAATATCTGTCGACTCCATATAAAATATAACATATTTTAAATTAAAATGGGGCTTGTAAATGCAAAGCCTTGTATCTTCCCGCATCAACTTTAGCCTGGCCAAAAACTTCTGGTGCTTGCCTAATTAGTTCAGGATGCTTGTGATTTATGAATTTAGAGATGAGTGGATGTTCACTGATGTTTTCTGACGTATCATCATATTCCATTTTAAGCTCATTAATAATTTTTTCCGGTACACGTTGCGATAATGTAGTTCTCTTTGGTAACTCGCCGCTCTTGATCATCCTAAGAAGGCCTGTGATGAAAGTTTCTGTTGAAGACATATCTAATGTGGCAAAAATAGGTGGCAGGCGCCTCTTGGGGTTATCAATATGATTCATTAACAATTTCCAATTTAGCCATGCTTCTAAAAATACGCCAGTGTCTGCGATGGTAGAAACATAAGTTAACAACATATTGCGTTCGTTAATACCTAAAGTATAGTACAAATAACGGTAGTATGGTCTAAATATTTCCGGTACTACAGCAGATTGTCCACTAGTATGTTTTCGAGTATCGTGATGAAGTATCTGTGGATCTAATAATGTTGATAAACTAGCCTCATATATACTATCAGAGGTTACTGTGTTTTCGACGGGGTGTGCTCCATAAACATCAGCCGCACTGACAGCTAAAACTATTTTAAGTGCTTGATCTAGTTCATTAGTATTATAAATATCTCCCCCAGCATCAGCGTAAAGACGTAAGAAATCAAATAAGTACAACATATATTTAAGCTCGGTCTTGGTTGTGTTAAGTATTGCAGATAAAATGTTACCTCCTCCTGATATATTATGATATAAATATAGCTTGTTAGTCCTTTTCATTACATACGGTGGTTTCCAATCACCTGCAAAATTACCAATATCTGTGAATTTATAGACCTTAAATGCCATCAAAAATTCTCCTAAATGGTGATGCATAGCTGCGGTAGTAGCAACTGTAGCCAAATGTATAGGAGCTCCATGCTTGAATCTGCAATCAGACATAACATTATAGAGAATTCTTGATTCTTTACTATCTGTTCCCTTGAAAGAGCTGAGTTCGGTTAAATATTCGTAACCGTGGTAGGGATGTTCACTTTTTACTCCATTTTGAACAAGACCAGTGACATCAGCATCACCTATTTTTCCAATATCGTGAAGAAAGGCTGCACCCAAAGCTAAATTACGAAGGCCGTTTTCTATGTCCATTGTCCATGGATGATCGCGATAACCTAGCCAACGATGCATAGCGCGTGTGACCCAAATAGTATGGTCACTCACTCTTTCACCCACATGATGATCATTGTTGGGGTTAGAGTAAAGGTCCATTTCCTCAACTAAAACATGAAGTTGTTTCTGGCATCTGTTATAACTAACGGGTTGTTCCACACATCCCCCATGCTCGCATGCCATCATTTGCTTATTTACGTATTTTTGAACTTCACTACCCATAACTCTGTTCTTGCCGAATAATTTATATCCCAATAACTTAGTAGCAATAACATTGTTGTCTACTGGTTTGTTTCGTATTTTCTCTAGTGATTTCTTTGCATATTCAAGATTTGCCATAGTGCTCGTTATCATTTCTTTCAAAGATCCCTTCATATCGGCATAATTCTCCTTGTAATACTCGGATTTAATGCCTTGTGTATCAAGTTGTTTCAAAGCGTCTTGATACATAGTGAGCTCTGTAATGGCCTTCTTTTCTTCTTGTGCGCGCCATTTCTCTACTAATTTCAGCTTAGTTTTCTGTTTCTTATGCAGGGACATATTGGCAATGTCCCTTCCATCGAGTTTCAGCACATGCGACCATGATTTGGAGTGATTAAAATCTGCAACTAGAGACTTGACAGGGTCAAAAAAAGCCCATTCTACGTGGAAATCTCCTACTTTAGGTTGGTACCATCCGTCACATTTGACACCCTTCGATGATAAATATGTGCGCAATAGTTCTATCAAGGTATAATCAAAACTATAAGAAGAGTACCTGCTCAATTCATCATCGAAATAATTCGTCGCTGCCACTAACATTGAGAAAGCACTAAAATTATATGTAGCATCTCTATTAGCAACTGAAACATTATGTATTTGCGCAAACGCCTTACCCTTCGCAGAACTTCTAATATGATACAATACATCGGTAGATTCATGAACTTTGATGTCTGATTTCGATATATGAAAGGGAGAATCTGGATCATCGAACAACAAATGTTTAATATTGTCGCGGTTCATAAGTTCAAACAATTTAAGTTTTTTACTAGCCCTGTAAACATGTGTAACATTAAAATTGCGACGTAAATATGTCCCTATTGGACCCTTGGCGCCTTTCAAAAACTTTTTATCAATACCATACTCATTGTAATATATATCATGATTATCTATTAATGATGTGTAAAGCATGGCATCTTCGTAACCGCCTACAAAAAAGTTAACTTTTGTGGGAAATTGCGGTACCTTTTTGCCGTTCATAATATAATCTAGTTGTAATTCACGGAAACGGGCCGATGAGTAATAATATAACGTATCCTTATCATTCGCAGTAAAATTAAATTTAAAGCTCATTATACAATATTATTTATTATAAATATGATAGCCTTCATAGTATCATATGTCAGAACAAATTAAAGTTCAAATCACTAATGAACAACTTAAAAATGCCACAAAATTAGAATCTTCGCACAAGAAGTCGTGTTTCCGGTGTACTGTAAAAGCAGCAGAGTTAAGAATACCGACAGATGATCCCGATTCTGATATTTTATTATGTTATTCGTGTATGAACGACGCAATAAAATATGTTAGCGGACAGATAACGCAGAAAGCTTGGACAAATTATGTTTTCCAAATCATGAATTCTAACATACAGGAGAGAATGCGCGATGACATGACAAGGCCCGGATGGGTGAGAAAAATACGTCCACCATATAAATAAAATAGATTCATTAGATTATACAATGTCATATCACTACGATCATGCTCATGTTCATAAGGTACCCAGTAACATGATGAAAATTGTAAAACCGAGTTCTCAGTCAGAACTGCAACAAATTATACTGTCCAATTATAACCGAGACGCATATAAACATAAAATAGCTGTGAAAGGCGCCCAATATTCACATGGAGGTCATAGACATGGATAACTTAAATCGTATGAAATATGATCACCGAACCAAATTATTGTCCGTAGAGGCTGGAGCCCGATGGAAGGAAATAATATCCTACTTATCAACATTTGAGCGTACACCTGCAGTAATGCAATCTTATTACAACTTTTCTGTTGGAGGTTCAATAAGCGTTAATTGTCATGGTCGCGATACACGTTACGGAACTATTAGTCATACTGTAATGAGCTTAAAAATACTGTTATCCGATGGGAAAATTGTAGAATGCGACAGAGAAACTAGACAAGATTTATTTAATGCGGTGATCGGCGGGTATGGCTTGATTGGAATTATTCTGTCTGCAAAGTTAAAAACCTGTAAAAACTACGTTATGCGATGCAATGTAACTAAAACACCACAAATTCAAATTCAAACTAATACTAAAACTAAAACACAAACCCAAAACGGGCACATATTTTATAATGGTAATATACACCCAACCAATCCTTCTGTTGTATATAATTATTCATGGAATCGAATATCTCGATCGCATGGCAATGGTTTACCGTTAATTCGTCAATCATATCCCTATATCAAAAGTATCCAAGAAATGATATTGAGATGGTTTGCACCAGCTAGACATTACCGTGAACAAATGGAACCATCTAATAATAATAGTACGATTCAGTGGCGTTCTTATGAAATAGGCCATAATTACGACGAACATGCAGTTCTTGTCAAATATCCTACCACGACGGTTCTTCAAGAATATTTTATACCGATCCGTAATGCAGAGAAATTCAGAAGATTACTACTCGAATCTCCTAATCAACCAACGTTACTAAATATTAGCATTCGGTATGTAAAGCGCGATAAAAATTGCTTGTTGAGCTATGCTCCTGTAGACAGTTATGCATTTGTGTTATATTTTCCAATTATGAATACTACACATGGTCTAAACAAACTAACTGTGTGGACAAACTACATGCTTGATCAAGCGTATGCTTTAGACGGGTCATATTATTTACCGTATCTTAGGTCATATGATTGGAACAAAATAAAACGTATGTACCAAATGGATAAGTTTTATCAGGTAAAACAAAAGTATGATCCTCTCGCGATATTGCAGTCACAGTGGATGAGAAAAACTTATTTGCATGCAGTGACGTAAGGTTGCAGATGATAACATTTATCAGTACCATATTTCCAGTGATATTTAGTATCTTTGATGGGAGGTCCCCTATATTCAATTATTTTACAATCAGGAGTATCGCAACCAAAGCGAAATAATGTCGCTACACCTAAGCCCCAGATGATGGAAATAATGATAATACCTACGCGACTTTTAAGAAATTCTTCTATCATATAGTTCATGTAATAAAACATTTATTTATAGCTCTTTGATGGAGGCTTTTCGCTTTGTAACAACAGGTCTACCATCAATTACAAGTTTATAACCGTATTTTTCCATAGCTCTCTTGTCTATAGGATCGCCTGGGTTCCAGTTGGTGGTCATCTTATACAAGATATTTGCTTTAAAGTCCTTTGTACCACCCTGTTTGGTAGGAACCTGTATCCTTATCGTTTTATTTAATTGAATATATACATAATCACCAACCTTAACAGTACTGTAGTCTAGTTTTTCCTCTTTCTCTGTAATCTTTTCCTGTTTACCAATATCCTGTGCAATATTGGCGGTAAAAGCCAAACCTGAGGTGTTGCCCAAGAAGTTAAGACACGGAACATTGAGTTGATTATAGTCGCTGTTTAAGTTACAATCAGTGGCTGCCATGGCCCTAACAATCTTTAACTGATCAATCAGTTTGGACTTTTTGTCAGCGATAGTCTGTACAATACCATCCGCTGTACCATCCTTAAATCCCGCAGTTCTGGCAAAATAACGATACACTTGAACTCTCCGCTCTTCGGTATCTTGCAGATACCTATGGGATAGCAGACGAAAACCACGACCAATAACCTGGTCAATCATACCATTCTCCCAATGAGGCTCCATGATATGTGTTTGGCGCAAACTGAACAAGGAAATACCTTCAGCTGCCGCCTGTGTCACAAAAATAACCCTAATCAACTGACCATGAGCATTTTCCTTACTGTTAAATACTTTCATAATGCGTGCTTTAAATTCGGGGTTCATACCACCTTTAACAAATGTAAACCGCGGTGCCCGCTTCATAGTTTCGGGTTTAGCACTATCATGCGTTTTGTATTCACTAAAACCATGGGCCTCCAACACCTTGCTGAAGATACCTACACCTTCGACAGAATTGAAGAAAGAATAAACCAAGGCAGGGCCACCACGAACACGACCCTTAATTTCTGATTCCGGAAGATACACATCTTGATATTTTTTCTCTGTAAAAGGGTCGCTAGGGTCATTGATTTGGTTTACCTTCATAGCACTGACATTTATTTCATCTTCCTCTTCATCTTCCTCGTCCTTGCCTAGTTCGTTACCCTGTTCCTGCTCTTGCTCTTGTTCCTTCTGTTGGTCTTCCAAGTTTTCTTTTTCTGCCCCATAATCTACATATGCAGCACCATTAGCTGTGTCAGTTATGATGGTCTTATAAATATCAGCCATTTTAGCGGAATACATGTTTTCTAATGCATCAATGGTTAAAAACTCTTCCGCTCGTTCAAGCAAGATTTCCACGGTTGCTTGTAGACGTTGCTTATAATCACCCAAATGTCTTAGAATCTCCCGATGATCCTTATCTGAAAGAATAGCCGCTTTTATGGCTGAATGTTTGGCTTTGAGTGGAGGATCACGATTGTATGCAAACTTAATAATGGTTGTCAGCACAAAACGACACCCATCAGTATCGTCCTCGCTCATAGCTGTGTCCCAATCTTCCACGTAATCGTCTAGTTCCATTCCTTCGCCTTCCAGAAAATCCCACACAAACTGTAATTGTCCTGCGTTAATTAGTGGATCAGGACCAACGTTAAACTCGAACACATAGTCTTTCAAATCTTCCCAGCTACCTTTTACTTTAGGTCGGGGTCGTTCTATTTCCTCAGGGAAAGCGAAATTGGTGGCCTGTCTGCTTTTAGTATAATATGAACCCGGTGGTTCTAACTCAGACTGCGCTTCTGATATGGCTTTGACTACACCCTTTCCGGTTATAGTTTGGAGTTTACGCTTTTTAGTCCCTCCTTTTTCATCTGACAAGATTACATCATGATAGGTGGCTTGGTATTCTGGTAATTCCAGATTACGAATAATATGGTGTTTGGCATCTTTACCAGCAGGATAAATGGCGCGCTCTTTATCATCTGTAATTCCCTTGAAAAAGGAACCTAATCCCAAGAGACGGGTGGCCAAGGCATTTACATTGCGAATCTTTAGGTTGTTGTAGTCAACAAACAAGTCATTAAATAAACCTTCGTCTTCTGGCAGAGCTCTACCGGAACCCTGCATTGGTCCACGCAACAGATTATACAATGTCGTCATTTCAAATGGTGAATTGACAATAGGTGTACCAGATAAACCAATAATCTTGCAATCCTTAGCTTTCATCAACAATGGATACATGTAATGACGGAGTTTCTTGTGACCCTTAATGAACGAGCGGTTAAGACCATGGATTTCTTCAATAATAATCAGCATGCGCTCGGGTGGTTTAAGTCCTGGATATTTGTCATTCAGATAGGGAAATACATTACCATATTCAGGGTCTTCGCGCTCAAACCCTATGCCAATGCGAGCAAGTTGTTCATACACCGAACCCTTACCAGCCACATTTTGTCCTGCCTTATTAAGCTTAAACCCATAACCGGAAGCATTGTAATGAGCAAACTTATAACTACGGTTAATCCTGATCATGCGCTTATTAGTTTCGGCAAAATCCATATCATCTGTAATTTTAATGTCACTGCCACCCCATTTCTTAATTTCCTCCAAAAAATTGAGGCGCAAAAAGGCAGGTGTTAGAATTAGTGTCATCAACCCTTGTTCGCGAAACGTTTCCGCTACCATTGTAGCAGTGCGTGATTTCCCTGACCCTAGACCGTGGTCTAACAGTATACCACGATAAGGTGTACCGTATCGCATAAAGTCGCGGATAAACTTTTGATAAGCAAATGGCGGGGCATCTGCTCCAGATTCTATCGCTTTCTTAATGTCGTCGATAAAATTAGTACGACTGGAATGATATTCCGGGTTGTCGCCAAAAAACTTGTTAATGAAGTTTACGAAACCCTTGCTATGCGGAAGAACCCATTCAATAGTCTCTCCACTGGGTAATTCTTCAATGTATGTAGTATCCTTAGATAAATTGAGTTCCTCTATTGTTCCGCTACCTTCTTTCAAAAGTGACTTAGCTCTAGGTTTTTTAATGTTTAGTTTAATGACAATGTCCTGATTAGGATCTTTGCCCTCAATTTTCTTGATCTTGAGCATATAAGTAATGAAAGATATGTTTTCAATTTTAATTACTAAATACCTATCTGGGAATATCAAATCTATCCTAGTAATGGAAATAAGTGAACTAGAAATAATGTCAAACTTTGATAATAGGGTTACTATTCCAGTTATTGGAGATTCTAGCAAAACAATCATAATGTCCATGTGGGGTGAAATTACAGAAATACCCGGTGCATGGTCAAAAAAAATTACTATTGAGAATAATGGTGACAAAGAAGATTGCATTGTGTTGCTATGGGATGTTATGATGGGCAGTATGATTCATATGTTCCCTTCCGATTCTGTTGATCATAGTATATTAATATATGACATGAGTTTGCGTCGTTCAGATATGCGAAGCAGGAAGTATGATATTCATGATTATCTCAAACATATTGTAGATATGAAAGGTCAATACAGCGAAACTACCTGTATTATTATCAAAGACGATTCCAATTCCAACCCTAGCGCTAGTCCTAGCCCTGGTGAAATAATTAGAGCATGCAAGGGAAAAAGAATCAAAAACATTTATACACTGAGTAATACAGGGCAGGACATAAGTAGTCTCAAAACACTGGTAAGCGATGTGTCTACTAGGATATATAACACACGACGCGCAAGTGTTAATACAAATATACGTGAATACATAGAGAAAATGACCAAAGCATAATAATAAATGCAAAATACAAATACACCATCCATACCAATGATGCCCGACCCATTAGATTTAATGATTAAAAGAATCTCCAAATCAATCAAACTAAAATCCAAACTAGAACTTAAACTAAAGTCTAAACCTAAATTTAAACCTGTCACAATTGAAGATTTTGTCAAAGTCGTTCCAAGGAGTACAAGCTGGAACAGTATCAACGCCGAACCTATGACGGGAACTATAATTACAACTATCAAAATCCCAATAGTGCGACCCTATACAGATATAACAGCCTTCATACCCAAAGAATACATGAAAAATAAATATGGCACGACAAATTACAGGATAAATAAATTAGCCCCTGGAGGAAAGGTTTCATTGACATTATCTAGCCATTCTCTAGACACAGTCGCTAATACAGAAATTGTTAGCGCATTACAATTACAATCGCAAGGTAGCGCCATACCTTTCGCCATAACAGAAAATATGAAGATGATATTACTCAATGGTGTTATCAGTAAGAGGGCACCATTGGAAATATACACAACGGACACATGTGAACTGGAGTTAGATATCGTGGAACATAAATATCGGCATTTTCCTTGTAATTTGCTGGTAAACACAGTCGAACATGCCGATATTTATATTAAAAATGGCATATGCAACATGTTAGTACCACTAAACTCCAGATATATTTATGGTATGTGTGGACATATTTATGTCATGTTTCCCAGCAACGCAAATATATCAAGGGTTTCTATGACAGCTGAATGGTCTATATGCAAAACAAAATTCAAATTATCCAATATTGGTAACACTGATATATGGGAATTCAAATTCAATGGAAATGGTGATGTTGATGATAGTTTAAATTTATCGGGTGTTTCCCGTTTATTTTTATTTTGCGATGGACATTACTCTGGAAAATGCATGATATATATGAAAACATATAACATACTAAAATACATGTATAATGGTATGGGAAAAAATACAAAGGCTTTTCGTTATGTAGCCTTGAATTTTACAATTTAGGTTAAAGATTTGCGATAATGTATTATAATATGTGCAAACTATGTCTATTAAAAACTGACAAAGGCTACAGAGATATTAGCAGGATGTGAGAATGGTACGCTAAATACCGTATAAGATGTATTTTTCAAAGAGGTTCCCCATTTGTAGAGAAAGCATGGGATGATGTTAAGGATGAAATCCATAGTCCTAAATTTAAACTTAACTTTCCTGAAAGAAGGGGTGATTAGGATTATTTGTGAGTTCTGCTAATCTGCTTACAATATTTTCTTTCGATGCAAGATGTTGCATTTGTAACATATGATCTTGCATAGCAATAAGTTTTCCTCCTTCTGTACAGTTGTCATCAGACATCTGTTCGGTTATAGCATCGTTTGCAGCGGATACCAAGGCATTCATAACGCCATTGGAAACATATTTACTGATATTATGACCTCCCTTGTCGTCTACTATTTTTTGTTCCGCGGTAACATACCGGAAATGGTCACGTCCCCTGCACGCAACTGGATAATCTGAAGGATCATTACCCTCTAGGTAAAGTTTCGATATCACATCAATTGGTTTGCTTTCTGAAGCTATTTCCATTAGATAATTGATAGCTGATTGCTGACCCATTTGTTGCACCAGTTCATCATAAAAGTTACTGCCTAGAACAATATTCCAGTTATGTACCGTGGTGGGACGTGTTTTGACATGCTCCAATTCCTTTTCCAGAAGACGAATACGATCCAGAAGACTGTGCATTTCTACCGCGGGTTTCACGTTATTTATATTTTCATTGTTTTTGATTTTAATCCTTGGTTTAATAGTTACTTTTTTACGTCCGTTATTAGTATTGGAACCGACATCATCGCACACTTTGATGTGGCGGTAATAACTTGTCTCCATAGCAAATTCAGAGCCACAGTGAGGACAATAACTAACCTTGTGACGACATTTACGATTTACTTCGCCACATTTTTTCCCCATGTTTTTGCCCCTACTAATAACCACTTGACAATTAGATATGAGCGTGGCAGTAGTTTTTGATACTGCGGACATATTAATTAATGTTGTTAAATTTCATCTAATTAAAAATGACCTGAACATATTTTTAATGCGTATTGATTATTACAAAGAATTATCACAATACAAGTATCTTGACGAGATCCGTCAAATGATCCAAAAACAGACGGATAATGCAACTGTACAGAAAAAGGTAACTCATTATTTGGATTCGGGCCTGATCAAGATAAATGATTATATCCAACATCCTTATCACAAGCAAGACTGTTGGGTACCATTAATTTATGCATTCGTGCTCTTCGATACATATCATGGAACAGTCAGTTACCTACTAAAAAAAGGCGCTGATCCTAAGATGCAACCAGATGTGGACGCTGAACTAGTAGAACCCATCATATTGGCATGTCACAGTCTTTATCTAGCTCATTTGTTGAAATTGGGATGTGATGTTAAATACAGCAAGGAAGTACTGGAGCATAACATGTTAATGAAATTGCGTACTGCTGAATGGAGACGTCTGGATATTTTACATCGGAAAGGATACTTGAATATGAAAACACTGACAACAGGATATAAAGGCGACCTTGTATATTATTGCGTCAAGAACATGAAAGAGTACCTGATGTATTGTTATAACATCAGACAAGATCAGTTCGATAAAACAGAAGAAACGGATAAAGTTATCCGTAAATTTGTTGAAACCGTCACCCATATCCATGAATGGGGGCATCCGCCATCAGTAACATCTGTTGAATTCTGTATCGGTTTCTACATGTACGAATTTCTGAAGATAAAACAGTTCAAGCATATCGTAGAATATGCTAAATCTAGGTGTATTGAACAATTAAAGTTTCATGAAGATATGGATCCCGTGGTTGTTGCAACATACCGACCACTGCTTAATGATGGTAGATACACTGCTACATGCAAAGCACTTGACATACAATCTGATCCACGTTTACCCTTGCATTAAAAATTTAAATAGTGTAGTTCGGTAAATATTTCTGTCCATCTGTAAATACTTCCGATTCCAATTCTGATTCTAATCCCAGTGCTACCCATACTTTAAGTTTGCTGACATCATTCAGTATTGGATAGGACTCAATGGTATCAACAACTGTATCTGCGCATTCTTTTGATAAAAGGTTGCCATCTGTATCATTATAAAAAATGTCAATAGAAGTGCAGTCTTTGATATCCTCAAACGAATGGGTACCCTTTAATGTGCCCGCTATACATGTGGTCCAGGCAGATCCTCGTATCTGCACCACATGATCTTTTGTTTCCTGTGTCATCATATCTGATATGATATAATTTGCCTTATCGAAATTGTCGATACCTTTGACAAACACCATATTGCCCTCAGACCAACTATTGCCACTGAAGGTACTGTTGAAACGGGCAGAATATTCTATAAAATAAACTTGTTCATCGGTCATTATAATATTCCTGTAAATCAAATTTACAATAAACCTAACCAAATTTGATTTACAGGATTTTTATTAATGGCAGAACAATCGATTTACTTTATAAAAAGAGAAGCAATTCATCGGATGTCAAACGGTGATAAAATATCTGAGGACGGTAATATAGTGTTTGTCAAAGGTATCGACAATTTTGACATGGCGTTTGGTATTATTAAAAAAATGCCAATTGCAATTGAACAAAAAGGAGACAGATATCGTACGGGATTTTCGTTTATAGAATGCACAGCAGGTGTATTAAAAGATATTCATTCGTTCGAGAACATCAAAAACTGCACTTTTGTTGACATTTTTTTGAGGGTCAGGGAAGTGGCTGGTAATATGAATACATACAAGGATTGTGTTAATGTCGTAACACATACTGTAGAACCTTGTGAAATATTCAATGTCTACTCCAACTTTAATGCATGGGTATTTGACGGAACGGGAACAGAATTGGAATTGGAATTTGTCCCATACACGCCAATTAGATATAAAAACCAGTTGGATCGGATCGAAAGCATGCTGAAAACATTGTTACAGGAACGTGAAGATACAAAGTTGCATATTCTGTACAAAAAGGGTCAAAAGTACTGGCATCTTCATTTCAAACACAATAAAGTAAATCTTGATGGCGATTATTGGCAATGTATACTCGAGGAACCTTCGTTAATGTATTATCTAGTAACACGTGGGGTAGTGATTATGGGACAACTGGTAACCGTTAATAACATACTGGAAAATCATTTCACTGAACGGAAAAGTTCAAAAATAGAGGATGAGTTAATTTTCAAGTTGTTTGAAAACAAATGGTTTGTAGAGCAATTGGATTGGACGAGTCTGCGCAGCGATGTTAAACAATGCGAAACAATAAACGAACTATACAAAAATTAGATGCATTGATGCATGGATGCATTGATGCTCATTCAAAAATTATTTTTCTAACGTCTAAAATTGACTACTTTGAAATTATAATGTCCTATGATAATAATCTGCATTTTACTAACCCTTCGGAACGGAGGGAATATGCGAAGCTTATTACATTTCCAGTGACGGATAAATGTGGGCCAGACCTCAAGCATTTTAAGTCAGCAGATCTCAATTTCATCATACAAGATGATAAGAAACTAGCAATACAAAATAAGACACAGCCGTCGAAATCCATAAAAACCGAAATCGCCTTGACCTACACTAATCTAATCTACAACATGATGCGTAATATTGACAGTCAGGGGCGTTATCGTGTAAAGTTCTATAAGAGAAAGGGTAGCGAGGGTGTCTGGATTAAAGTATATATTAACCGTCAATATGTTAATGATATTTGTACCAGGTTTGGTGTAGCTCCTCAGATTATGGAAGCCGTTATGTTACAGTCGGCTAAAGCGTGCAATACTAGCGAATTTGTTAAATCTTGCATTGAGGATAACATTAACGCTTTCAAGAATGTAAACCAACCCGTAACTGGCCGATACACCAGCTGGCTCAGCATTACGCCATACTGTTATCAACACAACAACGTAAATTGGTTATCTGGTATCGAAGCTAATGTAGAGAAAGGTGAACATTACATCGAATTCACTAAAAATCACGATTTGTACCGTTTCGTGAACCCTTCAGTTGGTGAGTTGTATTATGACCAAAATACCGGCATCATTTATAATCACGAAAGTCTATGGGAATGTAACACACGATATACTAGACTCCTACTGAAGGGAGGTTGTCTGTGCGATGAGGTCGGTTTGGGTAAAACACTGTCCATGACCAGTCTAATCCTATCCGACAAGTTCAGGCATTTGGAGTTGAAGGCAGGAAAGGCTAAGACCGCGATTAAAAAGATCAAGCCAATCAAAGCAATAGCCAAAGCAGTCAAACCTACACCCGTTATAGTAACAGCTAAACCGGTTAAACCTGTTATTAAACCTGTTATCAAACCAGTCAAAGTCAAACCCGAGGAGGAAAAGGACAAGGTTACTGTCAGTGTAAAACCTGCAACTAAACCGAAAGTGTCGGTCAGTGTAAAGAAGCGTGCGGTCAAAATCGTGCCTATCAAAAAGGAAAAGGTAGTAAAGAAAACAATTAAGGAGTCGGAAACAGAGACCGAGTCGGAAATCATTGAAATTAAAGTGGAAAGTCCTGCTACATTGGTTATGTGTCCTCGGCGTCTGGTAGGGCAATGGGTCAGTGAAATTAAGAAATACACTAAGCGGCTCAATGTCGTTGAAATGAGTACAATGAACCATGTTAAAAAGTATGATGAAGAGGATTTCGCAGAAGGCACACAATATGATGTTGTCGTGTGCAGTTTTAACTTGTTGGATAATAAGAATTACCGCAGCCAGACAGATTTCAATCTGGCGCGTATCATGTGGCGCAGGGTCATAATCGATGAGGGACATGAAGTGCTCTTGCATAATCCTAAAAAACGTGTAGCCGACTATCGTATTTCTTCGGGAATCTTCAATATGCAAAGTAAATTCCGCTGGGTCTGCACTGGTACGCCATTGCCTAGCACCAGCGACAGTTTGCAGGCCATTGTTAGTTATTTGGCAGGTTATGGTCATAATCAAATGACCGATATGTTGGCAAATAGCAGTGACAACGAAATCAAGTCTATGCTAAATCAACTGTTTCACAAAAATACTCGCGAAAGTATCAAAGAATACGTCACTATTCCGGGTGTTATTAATCATACAGACTTTCTAGATTTCACGGCTACAGAGCGAACTATCTATGACGGTATTGACCGTGATGATATCACGCGTAAACTGCAGGTCTGTACTAACATTAACGTATCAGACGAGGACAGCAGCATTGTCGGCGGCATGGCATTGAACTTGGATGAAGTTAACAAGGCTATGGCGGCACATCACCTTAAACGATGTGAAATGTTGGAAAGGCAGATTGAAAAGACACTGCTTAATATCGAGAAGCTTGAAACAGATTCTGAAGAGTACGATGACGAAGCAACCGAGGAAATAGACGCTATTAAAGTGGAAATCAAGGGATGCAAGGACAAGGACATCAAGGCTGACCTTATGGACCAGTTGAAGGAATCTAAAGATGAAAGGACTAGGAAAATGTCTAGTTTCCGTAATCGTATTAAGACTCAGAAGGCACATTTGGAGAAGTTCGAGGAAGACTTAGAAAAGAGTAAACTTCAATTACAAATCTTCCGTTCTCTTACCGTGTCCAGTCTCGAGGAACAAAAATGTCCTATTACCGGCCGCATTCTGGCAACAGGCAAGGTGGCCATTACACCAGAGGGTTATTACTACTCCGAAGAAGGTATCCAGTTGCTGTTTACAGGCAACAAATCTAACATCAAATGCCCTTACACCAGAAAGACATTGGAACAAAAAGACTTCTATTTTGTGGACCCTACCGCTAAGGATAATGACCATGTAGACCTGGAGCGTTCGCGATGGGGGACCAAGATGGCTCACATGATTAACAAACTGAAAGCCATATTCGAAGCTGATAGCACCAACCGGGTAATTATCTTTTCCCAATGGATGAAGATGTTGATGCTGGTAAGTCATGCTCTTCGGGATAGCGAAATCAACTATGTGTTTGTAAAGGGTAATGTCCATACCATGACCAAATCCATTAAACGTTTCAAAGAAGACCCCAGTGTTCGTGTTATTCTGTTGTCGTCTGATAGCTGCAGTTCCGGTAGCAATCTAACGGAGGCTAACAATATTATCCTGTTAGATGCAGTCGGTGGTAATGTAGAACATGCCAAGGCTGTGGAAGAACAGGCGGTAGGTCGGGCTAAACGCCTGGGGCAAACACGCACGGTTCATGTCCATCGGTTTGTGGTGCGTAAGACTATTGAAGAGGAATACTACAATATGCTTGATATCGCCACAGAAACATTAATTAGTGCTGAAAATACTGAAGAACTAGCCAAGCCAGTTGTAACCGAGTTATAAACAATACTAAACTAATTAAGTATTGTATTGATTTACTTTGATATTTAAATAATCTTAGAGTAAATATATGACAAGAGGCCTTATATTTACTCGTCGCCTATGGTGCTCAAGACATCTATCTTACAGGAAACCCTATGATTACTTACTTTAAGGTCGTCTATCGTCGCCATACCAATTTTGCCATGGAAAGTATCCAACAAACGCTAACTTCAACTCACGTGTAACGGCTCTTATCTCACGTAACGGTGATTTAGTCAGCGGAGTTACCCTTGAAGCCACTTTACCCGCAGCCCAAGCCAATAATCGTTATGTTGATGATGTTGGTCATCACTTGATTGAACAAGTCGATGTTGAGATAGGTGGTCAACTTATCGACCGTCATTACGCTGATTGGTTTGAAATCTGGGCTCAATTGACTGTCCCTGCCGGTCACGAAACCGGTTACCGTAAAATGATCGGTCAACGCCAAATATCACATGATGGTGTAGTTGGCGGGCTCCAAGTGGGTGCAGCTGTAGCCGAAGCTGTTATTGGCAGTGCTATCCGTAGTATAAATGAAGATCGCAAGGTTTATGTCCCTCATCAATTTTGGTTCTGCCGTAATGTAGGTCTTGCCCTTCCTTTAATTGCTCTTCAATATCATGAAGTCAAAATCACTGTTCAGTTTGCTCAAAGCACATCTCTTGTTATTGTTGGTGATGCCACTGCGGGCGTTCCTGATTCTCAAGTTGCTGATTATGCTAATGGAGCTGCAGGTCTTTCTCCGACAGGCTCATTGGATGCTGCATTATGGGTAGACTACATTTATCTTGATACCGATGAACGTCGTCGTTTTGCTCAAGTCTCACACGAATATCTCATCGAACAATTACAATTTACTGGCGATGAAAGTTATGCTGGTGGTTCCAGCATCAATGTCCCTGTTACATTGAACTTTAACCATCCTGTTAAGGAATTAGTTTGGGTTGCCAAAGAAACTACTCGTACACCTAACGGTCAAGTAACTGTGGGTAACCCGGCCAGTATTGCTACTGATCCTGTAGCAGGAACATCGGTAAACGAACATTCCAATTACACCGATATTTCAGCCATGTCATACATCAACATGGCAGCCTATGGACTTGGTGGTGATCTCGTTAACAATGATGCTGTCACGACGGGCACTCTTCATAAGAACCCAGCAGCATCTGGTGTTATTACAGCGCGCAACCCAATTGTTTCTGCCAAATTGCAATTAAATGGCCACGACCGTTTTGCCACACGAGATGGTACTTACTTCAATAGGGTTCAAACCCGTTGCCATACACGTATCCCGCAATCACCAGGCATCAATGTATATTCATTTGCTCTTAAACCGGAAGACCACCAACCCAGTGGAACATGTAACTTCTCTAGAATAGATAACGCTCGTCTCCAACTCACAATGCGTTCCAATCTCACTGGGGGTAACGTTAAAGTTTTCGCTACCAATTACAATGTTCTCCGTATCATGAGTGGCATGGGTGGTCTTGCTTATAGCAATTAAGATTTGTTCCTGTTATCTATTATGGTTGCATTGTATAAATTAAGGCATTGAAATGAATACTATTATAAGGTTTATTTCAGTCTCTGAAAATTCTTAAAATAAAAAAATCTCAGTGTAGGTATATGACAGGAGGTCTTATGCAACTCGTCGCCT
>Ga0136555_1000258_pt1 | contig 21827 bp, 31 predicted proteins | sample AntRauTorckE5432_FD_104927 | JGI IMG/M metagenome (GOLD analysis project Ga0136555, IMG submission 104927) | Saline lake microbial communities from Rauer Islands, Antarctica - Metagenome Torckler E5 #432 | ecosystem: Environmental > Aquatic > Non-marine Saline and Alkaline > Saline | place...
CGTAAAAGTTTACAAACTTGTTCGCTTGCAATTCACAAACATTTGACGCCCTATGCATTTCTGGCTCTGTTAAGTTAGGGAATAAAGAATGTAATTTTAAAAACATTTCTCTTGCTACCTCCTCCAATGTAGGCTCTTTAAACCTTTTCTTTTTTTGTAGGTTGTCAAGCTTTTCATTTAGTGCCTCATTAACAAATAAATTATAGTCTTTAATGAGACCTAGATCTAGAAGGGTTTTTATTTTATCGTGTGTTTGTTTATTTATCATAGTTTTACTTTTTGATTTTTAGTTTCATAGTTATTAATCTTCTACGTTTTCAAAAATATAGTTTTCTAAATCTCCTATTTGATTTTTGGTAAGGTCAAGTTTTATCAAATCTCCATTGACTGCTATAAGATATGCTTCGCTTATTTCTATTTCAGGCTCACTATATTCAGCAGGTTGCAAATAAGTAGATGGAGCAACTAAGTAAGACTCTTTCCAGTAATATTCTACTTCAACTACTAAATCTTCTAACCAAGGTATAGAATCTATATCCTGATCAAATATGTATTCTTTTAATTTCATAGTGTTTGTTTTTATGTTTGATTTCAACAAATTTAATCCTATTATTTAATTATGCAATAAAAAAAGATATTTATTTTAGATAGTTGTGACATTTTGTATCGCTTTCAGATATACCAACATTATATTTCTTTAATAATTCTACCTCTGAATCAATTTCATTTGTTTTCATTTTGCTAATTTTTAGATTAATCATACCTCTTCCTATACCTACAAGGTAGTAAAGCAGCTATTAAAGAAAGAAGATAGTAAATAAACTAAATCCTTTTGTTACCTTTGTAAAACATTCCTAGAGTTACAAAGTCCTGCTTGTTTTCCAACCTTGTAAAATTTGGGCTTTTTTTTAAGTCATCGCCCTGAGTATTCGCACTTTTCTCTATTACCTACCCATTGAGCCCTCACAATCCAATCTCAACTTCTTCTTAATAGCATCTACTAATCTGTTGTTCTCACTTTGTAGGACCAGTTACTACTGGTTTTCGATTAGCAACGTTGTTTAAATACTATACCGATTTTTTAGTCTCAGACTTTTTTGACTAGGTTTTAAATCGCTGCTCGCTGTAAACCTTATTTTAATTTCTTTGCTTCTAAATCTTAGGCACAAAAAAAACCTATTCAGGCTTGGAGTCAGAGTCCGCACCCGAATAGGCTTTGTAATATTTTTATTAGCTCTCTGACAGCTATTTTAATTAAAGGTAAAAGTGCGCATCATAACCACTTTCTTATCTTCCCCTCAATCAGAATCAAAGATACCAATTAATTTTTATACTGCAAAATATTTTTTTATATATGGAATGAAAAGTACAACCCTGTTTTAAATTTAAACTAAACAGCATAAAAAACCTCCGATAATCAGTCGGAGGTAATCTAAATCAAACTACACTATGAAAAACATAGTAAATATAGTAAAATTATTTATCTTCTATAGTATAAAGGCAATTCTAAATCTAATATTCCTAGTTTATTATCCGCTCTTTGATTGTAACCTCCCCACATACAACTATTAACCGCTTCGTTAATCTGTCCTATGTAATACTCTAGGCTATCAGCTACCATTTCTTGATCGTCTTTTGTGAACCGGTAAAGAGTAGCATTATAAGGGCTGTTTTTTTCTACAACTAGCCAAAAATAGTTTTTAACCTCGTCCAGTAATCCGATTTCTAGTACTCCTTTAATCTGCAAAGATGCCTGTAATGGATAGTCCAAATTAACGCAAGACTTTGAAAACTTTTCGGGGCTTCCATCGTCAGCCGTTTTAATATCAATTATAGTTTTGCTTTTATGGTGTATTAAATCGGGCCTGGTCTTTAGTTTTAGTCCTGTATTAGCGCAATTCCATAATATACTTTTCTGTCTATCGCTTTCTTTTACTAAACTTCTGATTAAGTCATCGCTGTAGCAACTTTTAAGCATCTCTAAGCAATCATCGTGAATGGGTTGTGTGATTATGTACTTACTTTCGTTATCACCGTAAAACTTATCTTTTAACTCCCTGTAAACTTTTGATCTACTAGGCTCTGATAGTTTCGGATTGTCTTTTAATGCTTCGTTTCTCCAATCCTCCTCATTCGTAATTGCTATTCTATTTTCAATGTTTTCTTTATCTGTAAGCATTACTTCAAAAGCGTTACCAGTATCATAGTGCTGTTTTCGCCCTTCGTCCTTCCAGTTCTCATCATGAGACTTGAGCGTGTTTAATGACTTCTTAGCTAGTTTGATTCGAGTACTGTTGTAATAGTCTCTTAATGCGTGATAATCGTTTATTTCGATATTATCGTATATTCCTGTTTTCATAATTTATAAGGTTTTACAGTGTAATCTGATACTTTTTTATTTGCTTTTTTAGCCATTTGTTTAACTTCATTCTTCAAGTCAGTTCCTGTCGATGAGGTTATTACTAATGATTGATCAAAGTTATTTGTGATTTCGTAGTTTAATTTTAATTTTTTCATTCTATTATATTTTAGTTTTTAAATTCGTACTAATCTTATTACTATACGTTAGTTTAAAATAATCTTGCTTTAAATACTTCTAGTCTATTTGTACCCTCATCGAAATAAAGAACTCGCCCCTGTGGTATATAATTATAAACAGCGTGAAAAAACTTTTTAGCTTTCAAATCATCTCCATCCGCATACTTTGCTAGTAATTCTTTAGGCTTTCCAGTTATTATTTGACCCTCACTGCCGTCTTTATTTTTTGAGTATATCTCAATATAGGAGCAAGATAACAAATGCATTGCCGTGTCTCCATCTATTGTCGTGTTGCTAAACTTTTTAATCATCTGTTAACTGCTTTTCAAGTTCAGAAGTAACATTATACTTAGCTTTCACTTTGTTAATATCTCCGCCATTAGCAATGAACTTTTTAGCCTCTTTTATTTGTGTGTCATTCATTTTCATGCCGTGAGTGTTTGTACTATCCGCATCTTTAGTATCGTCAATTAAAAACAATCCATTCAAGGCGTACTTTCTAGCATAACTTGATGAACTCCCAAAGCTTTGAGAAATATCCATTCCTTTGCGATTTGGGTCAATTCCTGCCTGTGCTTTTACGACTACTGTTTCTTCACCTACTGTAATCCTTGCCGTAGCTTCTACAAATAGAATACTGTTTAACTCTTTGATCTCATCCGAAACAGTCAATAAAGCATTATGATTATTTAGTAATGGCTTGACGGCTTCTAGAATATCTTCACATGATCTGTATTTGTACTTGCCAAATGCATTGTTTTGATTCTTTGGTGCTTTTAATTCTGCTTGTATTTTGATTAATTCTTTCATAATATTTTGATTTGATTTCAACAAATGTAATACTATTATTTAATATAGCAAAAATAATGATCTTTTATTTTACTCTATAATGAAAGTTTTTAAAATAGTTTGGTGAGGTTGGCTTTAATAAATCGGTACACTAAATATAATACCCCCAACAAAAAGCCAAATATTACTATTTTCCAGGGTCTAAACCAATTTAAAAACGTGTCAAAAGGATTGATATAGATTTTTTTCTTTGTTGCTAGTGTCTGGCTGTCAATAGATAGATAGCCATTTTTTAATGATACTTTTATCTTGCTGCCATCTTGAAATATAAAGGTGCTATCTAGTAGAATTTCTTTTTCTAGTTCTAGTAAAATAGAATCTATCTTGTAATTAAGTAGCTCGGTTCTATTTTTATAAAAGTTTCGTTCGCTTGAAATAGTGGCGTTTAAAGGACTTTCTTTTATTAATAGGTTAGTAATACCCTTAACGTATTTAGTTCTTACAGTGTCATTAAAACGTACTTGTATAGGTTGTATATTGTTATTAATACTGTAAGTGTCTTTAGTAGGCTCATATCCTTTAAATATTGCTTTCTTATAGTGCTTTTCTGACTGTCTTAAATGATAGTTTTTACTGCATCCAGATAAGGCCAAACCAAGAATTACTATAATAATAATTACTCTCATTTCTTTTTATTTATGTACTCTAATAATCCACGACCACCCAAGGCACTAATTAAAATTAAATCCATTGAGTACCATAAATGACTACTAACTTCAAAGTCTAGAAACAAGTTGGCAAGCATAACAATAATAAAAACAAGCACCCACAAAGCCACGATTAATTCTGGTGCATCCCATTCCTTATTCTGACCCTTTAAGCCTTTAATAATATCCTTACCATACAAACTGCCTAAAAAGAAAAACAATACTACATGAGCTATGTAAATGATTATCGCTATCATGCTAACGTTATAAAGCCCTTCAAACATAAACCGTTCTTATCGTAGAAATTATAATCCCTAGCTTTTTCTGCGACCTCAATACCTTCTCGCCCTCCCTGGCTATTAGTGTTTCCTTCAATACTCATAAAGCCCGAGCTGCTAACCATTGAAACTATGCCGGCATGTCCTTTAGTCCATATACCAGTTTTATCTGGTTCTCCATTTATCCGCTTTTCCCATATTACTACATCGCCAACTTTCGGTTCCTTTGTAACTTTAAAAAATCCGCTTTTATCGTTCTTGAAATTCTCATAGGTCCTGACCGCATTAGCAGCAAAGCAATCTGATATTATAAACATTAAAAACGCCTTTTTTTTATAAGGTTCTTTTAACCAGCATAATTTGCAAAATAATGCGCACCATGCATATCCATTTTCAAATCCCATTAACCTCATATAATGATCAAAAGTAGGGTCTTTAAAACCTTTGTTTCCTTTGTACTCTTTTTGCCCTACATACTTTTTAGCTGTCGATATACTTGCTTCTAATAAGTTCATCTTTTCGACTGTTTGTCAATCATGTTTTGTATTTTTTCGTCAAATGTTTTGTAAAAATCTGTAATACCTTCAGCGTGATTATCAACTCTATGCTCTAGCTTTTGTAAGCGTATTGTTCGTTCTTTCAATGTATTATTAAGCATTTCGAACTCTTTTTTGTTGCTTTCCCGTACTACCGAAACGGTAGTGTTTAATTCAATTACGGTACTATTTAATGACCCTAGCAATTTATGAAGGTCTTTTAAAAAAAAGGTAACTACTGATATTAAAATAGTAAAAATAGCTCCTAATAAATATATTAAGTTGATTGCGTCTACATTTAAACTTGTAATCATGAAATCTTTTTTATTAATTTATAAAGGTAAAATACTAACGCTAAAGGTACACAAAATATAAGTAAAATAATTACCATGAAAAACGCCCCTATCTCGCTGCCTCTTCCAATTGTGAAATCTTCGTATCGGTCATTTAAATAAGCTTTACGGCAATGTCCTTTCCCGTCAAGTGGATCAAACGTAAAGTCAACAATCTTCTCAACAATCCTATAAAATGTAGAATTATAAAAATAGTTGTATTCTCCAATCCTAGCACTAATACTAACGTCAGGATTGCCACCTATTACAGTGTTTCCTAACTGGCTTAATGCATTTAATAATCTTCCTATGTAAAAGTCTTTGTAATTCATTCTATACTTAAATTATTATCTCTCATTTTTAAAATATTCCATTTGATTAATTCGTAAACATTACCAGCTATTTTATCAATACCATTAATTAACCCTATGTTTTGCCACATGGTACGTTCGGAAATGTAATCTACTCCCTCTGTCAAATTAGGTAGTAATTCACCTGTTTGTTGGTCAGTAATCTCAATAGGTTCGCCTGTCATAGTAACATATCTACCTCTAGTACTTCTACTAAATTTAAAGTCTTGATACATTGCTCTAAGTCTGCTCTTTTCAGTATTAGGAACTTCTAAGGCACTAATATGCTCTAGTGTAGGCTCACCAATAACACCATTATCATTTTCATAGTAATGACATTTTATTTCTTGTAGCATTTCCAAATCTTCATCAATGACTACTTTACTATGTTTAGCAACTACAAACTTTCCACTTGTAGCATCTAATATCTCTGGTAATTTTAATTCTTTCATGTGTTTATATTTATAAATTCCATTTTGATGTTAGGTAATCTTTAATTAATGTTTTTTCGGCTGCCGTTAATACTCTATTATACACTATTGTTTCAGCTAGTAAACCTTGAAAAGGTCCTAATCTTAATAGATTACTGCTATCTGCTGCTGAACTTGATCCTGAAGCAGGAACAGTATTACTAAATAGTTGTGTATTATTTAACTCTATTTGTAGATTAGCATTTTCAGCTTTATCAAAATATAAATTATTTTGTGTTGTTAACCATTGATTACTACCGCTTATGTATAATAAAACAAAACTACCTGAACCTCTACCAATCGTAACTCTTAGTTGCTTAACTGCTGATGCTAAATTCCTTGATTCGTCATATATATTTAGTCCAATTTGTGCTGATGCATTTGCAGAACTATTTAATGTGGAGTTTACAACATTAGTTCCCTCTGGTTTTGCAACTTGAAATATCGTCCTATCTTGTGTATCTGGTTGATGAAGAAATCTATAATCTGATTTACTACTACTACTAGCCCCAAAAAGGAAAGCAGAGTCTATTGATTTGCAATAATTAACACTTCCAATATTTATACTTTCATTCGCTCCATTAAAGCTAATCATTTGCATATTAGGTATCGTTCCTTTTGAATTAATTACTTGAATAACGTTAGGAGTTGGACTTTGTACAATTGTTTGAGTGCTTAAGTCATCAAAATCATACCATATACTAGAATCTTGTAACAATTTATTTAAATTACTTTCTTCTCTTATAGTCGCTGCGAATCTTCTCATTACCAAGTGTTATTTTGTGATACTGTTACATCTACTCTCCAAGTACTGCCACTAATAAAAATAGGCGTTAAGTATATTTGATTGTCTACACTTACCACATAATCACCGGACAACTTATTTGCACTAGCTGGCATAGTTGGTTTAGTTCCTGAATTGTGTTTAAGTACTTGTGTAGTGCCTGAAATAGCATTAGTGAAATCAAAGGTAATATTTCCTGTTTCTGCTGTCACGTCTCCATAGCTAGCAGGTCTATCGAACGCTATTACTGTGCCTGTTCTTTGTACTAGTCCTATTAAATCTGATCTACTTATTTGTAGTGTTATATCTGCCATTATATTATCTCTATAATTAAATTAATATCTTCACTCGCTCCACTTGCAACTAAAACAGTATCTAATATATTACCGTCTGAATCTTTTACTATTGAACTCGCATCTGGAGCAATAATATCAGCACTATCACCCAAAGCAATTACTGTAGTACTTAGTAAAGTAGGAACAGTATTTTTTAATAGTGCCGTAGCATTACCGCCACCAACAACATTTTTAACACCAACATTTTTAAAAGATGCTGATTGAACAATTATTTTGCTCGGTAGGATTGCGCTTTGGCTTATTTTAATACAACTCATATTAGTTCAAATCCTTCTGTTTCAACAATTTGAGTAGCTTCATCATCTGAAAAACTTAAATCTGTTAAAGTTATATTAATTCTAACATTTATTTTCCCTTTTCCTAGTCTTATTGTGTCAGAATCTTGCAACTCAATTACATATTCATTAGGTATATCACCCTCAACTATTCCTCCTCCTGCCTTTGTTCTCTCGATCTTGACGTTATTAGGATTAGTCAAAGTAATGACTGCCTCTAAAACATCACTATAATTAATAGCGTTTTCAGATGTATCTGTTATGATTACGCTATACATCACATCTTCACCGCTGTATCGTATCTTTTTCATTTGTATCTATTTTTACGTGCATAATCATAATCAAACAATTTGAAATTGCATCGAAACTTATTAAAGCCTAAATCTAATTGCTCATAGTCTATTTCTGCATTACTATTATATCGCTTTCCATTAACATAAATTTCATCATGAGTCACGAAGCTTTCTAAGCCTTCACACGCTAGGTCATCTAAAAATTCAGCCGTTACTGGTAGTGATAGTCTATTAGCTAAACTAATGTATCTTTTTTCGCCTGTAGCTATCTGGTTTTCCTCCTCGACTTCTGGCTCATACTCTCTTGCCTCACCTCTATACAAGTCAATTCTAACCCTATTATAGTATTCAGGTAATTCAGTGTATTTGAAGCCATCTACATCATCACTGTTTCTATATTTTAGTAATGCTGTTTGATTTAATCGAGCATTTGAGTTGACGTAAATCTGATTACTAATACAGTATATTACATTCGTACTACTATTGTAAATTACTAATTGATATATTCCGTTCTCAATTGTTTGAGGTTTAAATTCAGCGTAGAAATTATTCGATAATCCTATATTACTAAGCACATTACAATCGAATGATTCGCTTATAGTACCTTTACCATCTTTTAAAAAGCCTACTTTTAATGTATTTGTAAGTATTTTACTGAATTGTAAATCTTTATTAAAGTTAGTAAAAAATGAATATGTTTCGCCCTGTATCATTATAGGCATGTAAGGGTAACAACTGTAATCTTCTAAAGGTCTTTGTAATCCTATAGGAGTGTCAAAATCAACATTATTGCAATTTGGGCAATCTCTTAAAGGAAGATCTAAAGGTAACGTTAAGTTATTACTTAACTTCCACCTTATAAAGTTATAATTATTTACTGGCTCAGTATCTAAACATGGAAGCTCTGAAAGCAATAAAGTAATGCTTTTGAAATCATCAATACCTCCATGCAAAACATCAATTTCATCCGTGAAAAGACATTCAAAGGTTGCAGATACAGTAACTGTGCTCTGTTCCTCAACAAAAAATCCTACTGTACCAGTTTCATCTGTTAAAGCTGTTTCAGTTTCCTGCTGAATCTTAAAGTCCACTTTAGCAGCATTTGCTGGATTCCCTAAAGAATCAACAACTTTAATAATTAAGTTTTCAGTAAGCTCCAAGGTGATGCCCTGAAATTGACTTAGTGACTCGTCAAATTCTAATGATATACCTAAAAAATTATCTACTAAAGCCATAATTAAGCAGGGTTATAGTTTTGCCTAAGCGTTATTCTTAGCTGTATTTCTTTCATGGGTTGTGTAAGTGTGTCATCCCAGTTAAATCCAGTTTCTCCATTTGATTTTCCGTTTGTATCTAACAAAATTCTTTCATTTAAAAGAAATGCTTTCCATAATTTTGAATTAATATCTTCTCCTAATACTGCATATCTAGCTTCAACATCAAGATTATTAGGGTTTGATAATGTATTATCAGAATCAGGTACATTGTCCAAAAAATTTACTAAACCCTTAAGTGTTAGTCTAGGGCTATTAACTGTGAGACCAAAATCAATAATGTCTGTAGTTATTGAACCAGTAGTATTTGATCCTTGTATTTGAAAAACGTTACCATTAAAAACAATATTTACTAAGTTTCCGTTTTGTATAGAATCTGAAAATCTTGTTTGAGGCAAACCCCTTCTAACTCCTCCAATATTAGCCCCATTTAACCCCGTACCTAAAAGCTGACTTGCTCCGCTAACCGTAAAATCAAAACTATTTATTTCGTCTTCTAACCTGTTAAGTAAACCTCCAGGTTTACTAAGTAAACCTCCAGAACCTTCGTATGAATTATTGAAAATTGTAGGGACAGAGGTTCTTAACAAAGCCAATGATTCATATGTTACACCTTGATATATGAATGTACAATTATCAAAATAACAATGACTGAAATTATCAAGGCTAATGTTAGGATTAGTATCATTATATATTTCTATACTACAGTCTTTAAAATAAGAGTTTTTTACAGGAACTCTTGTTTTTAGATTACAGGTTATAAAAATACAGCTTAATATTCCATGTTTTGGATCAAATCTATTTAAATCTATATTATTGCAATTTACGAAGCGGCAATTTTGCAGTAAAGTTCTAGAATCAAAATCGCTGTATGTGTCGGCAATTACATTTCCGCCAAATATAATAACGTCTTTTAATCCTAAAGGAGCTGGTAATTGTTTATCTATGGGAGTTACAAAATTTATGAATGCTACGCCCTCAAATAGTAGTTCTCCATTAAATGATTCGAAACCAATATTTAAACCTTCTCCATCTAAAATCACTAAACCATCAGCTATTAATTTGTTGTGTCTACTGTCTATAGTTTCGTCAATCACATAAATACCTGATCCCACAACTATTTCGTCAAATGGGACGGCTGTATCTATAGCATCTTTAATGTTTAGTTTAGGTAAGTCCGGGTCTGTTCCTGCATTACCATTAGATCCACTTTTAGAGACATAGAATTGCCCTGTATATTTAAAATTTGCCATTTTATATCTATTTAATACCTATTTAATTGTCATATTTTTTATATCCCCATCCCTCTACAGTTGATGAGTAAGGTTTGTAAATATGTTGATTAACGTATATCTTAGTAAATCCTCCATCTTCATTCAATACACTAATATATCCGTAATTATTATCATCTATGCTTTGACCGTTTAAAGCGTTCCTAAGGTACTCATTTTCTGTGAAACTTAATTCTGCTTCGTATTCTATTCTTAAAGGTATGAAATATCTTGCAAAGTTTCCGAAATCGCTTAATGCTATATCTTCATTCTCACTTAATAATATTCTGTTAAGGTCTCCGCCTAAACAAGTTTCGCCATCTCTGAATTGTGTTTGCAGTGTTTTGTTATGATCTAAGAAGGTGTTTTGTATTACTTCTGTAGATTCTTTATAATTCAATCCGCTATTAAGCCATTTAGCATGCTTTAAAAGAAGTCGTTTCATGCTCATTCTTAGATTATAAGTAGTACTAGGACTGATTAAGTTGTTTACAGTGCTAAAATTTTGATCTGATTCAGGACGTTTAAAACTAAACCCTCCTCCAAATATAAACTCTGTATTCCCTGCTTGCTGTGTTGTAGTTTCATTTACCGTTATAATAGTTTTGCTATTTGTTTCATTGAAAACAACTGAATCTACTGTATACTCTGTTAAATTACCAGCGTCAGGGCCTGTAATAGGCCTCCAACTAATTAACATTAAATCTACTAATTCAGGAATAATAATTGGTAAGGTTACTATACTATCGTTTCCAATAAAAGCATTACTTTGATAATTTAATCTATTAGGTTTTGATCCTCCTATTAATCCCGTAATTTCTACCCAATCAACTATAAATATATTATTATCATACCTCCATGAGTCGCTAGGTGTTTCTTCAAATTGCTGTCTTCTAGTATATTCTATTGAGTAGGCATCTGCGATAAATTCACAAAACAATTCAAGCTTTAAAAATTTAGTTTTGATAGGTGTTAGGTATTCCGCTTTAGTAGTAAATGCATCTAAAGTATTCAACTCCTCTTCTATGTATTCATTAAATTGCAGTACTATTTGATTAATAATAAGTTCATCCGCTATCATTTCCTCATATCGAATTACCTTACTATCTATTTTAAGTATTTCAGCATCTTTATAAAAATAGTTGCTTTCTTCCATTCTTATTTTTACCTCACCATTATCTAGCTCGTAACCCCATCCTATGTCATCTATTAATGTTAGCGCATCTATTAAATCCTCCATTGTAGCCTCTGGAGGTCTTAAATCTGTTTCAAAGTTTCTTAATTGATACCCATTTGTAAGCCATCGCTTAGCCCCGCATCCAGTAGAATAAAAGTCCGATAATAGTATATCCGTTTGACCGCTAATAATTTCTAGCATCCTATTGTTAAAATCAAATATGTCTATTGAATTTACTAATGTTGTTGCTGGAGCTGTTTCTGCCGTTACTTTTAAAAATGGAATGTAATCCCCATTTACAGAACCATTACCTATAAATGCGAACTCTCTTCTTCTAGGTTGTGAACTTATATCGTTACTTTCTGGATCATTTTGGTATCTGTAAAATAAATATAGGTTATCATCTTTCTGTAAATTAATAACAGTGTCAATGTCATATATTTTATCAACCACTCTTCCGTTAGAACTAAGGCTTCCATAATTAGTGTAAAATACATTCCCAGTTGCTACCGTTCCTCTTTCTGACTGTAATACATTTATTGTTCCTGCTTCCCCTATCTTATAACAAAAATCTAGGACCACATCTGTACCATCCGAATTATTATTGTAAAAGTCTACTGACAATGATGGGCTGTTTTTATATTGTATTCTATATTTACCGTCATCTGGAGCATTAAAATGAAAGAATCCATCCATATCACCCTCATCCTCAAAGATGCCTAATGATTCAAAAGTAGAAGCCCCTATTTCATTTGTGACTAAAGTATAAGGAATAGCAACAAAAAAAGCTTCATTCTCCCTATACTCTCTTGCTCCATCAAAATATCTAAAATTAGTTGTGTTACCTGTAAATTCGCTACCCTTTTCTATTACTTTACCATGCCAATAATGTTCATCCATTTGTAAAGGCGTAATACTATTACCGTCTAAATCTTTATTGTCTAACAGGTTTATTACTGATTCGTAACGGCTTTTAATTTTATAACTTAATGCTTGATTAATTACATTTACTTCTATTCGAGGTTGTCCGTTTTCCCATTTCCTTGAATAAGTATTGAAATCCAAAAAATAAGTAATGTTTGCTTTTTCCGTGTTTGTTCTTGTATCGGTAGCAATGAATTGATATTTAACTTGTGCATCGTTACCTTTCAAATCATAAATATCTTGCAACAACTGATAACCAGAGGCTTTAATAAATACGATAGGTGTTTCAGGGTCTCCGTATGAGAAATTAAAACCATGCCTAGGTATATCTTCTTGATTAGTAATCCTCTCTAAAACTAAATTTGTCGATTCATAATCTTTCGGTTCTTCAACCTCTATAAAGTCACCTGCATTATCTAATACAACCCCGTCAAGATCAATTAACCTAAATTCTATTTTTGTATATCTATCGAAAAAAGCCATTAATATCTATTCATTGATTTAACTTTATTAATCGTTGCATTACGTTTTCTAATATTAGAGCCGATTAATTTACCATCTAGGTATGAGTTATACGATTTCACGCTGTTTAAGCTCTTATTCATCTTTCGTAACTCATTATACATTTTACTATCTAAAGTATTAGTCGGTTGTCTATCTGATACCGATAAGCTAGTAACAGCGCCTTTCGCTAATAGTTGTTGCGTTTCTTTTGCTGTATGAACTTTTGTGCCTTGTTCTAAGTAAGTTAGTGCCGAGCCTTTGCTTTCTACCATAGAATATTTACCGTCTTTTTCAAGTAATTCGCCACCTTTTTCATTGACTACCGCTAATCCTTCTGGACTTGATTCAGTACCTTTCCAGAATTGCGGAATAGGAGGTAATGCTAATAATTGAGCTGCACCTGTCGCTGCTGCAATTGCAATAAATGGAGGCGCAAAAATACCAGTTTGTCCTAAAATATTAGCAATTGCCAAAGCTGTATTTGTCAAAATACCGAAAACCGCTTGTCTCCTCTCGTTTTTTGCTTGTTCTTGTCTTAGTTTCTTTTCCTTTTTGGCTGCATTTTCTTGAATTAATTGCCTTCCCTCTTCTGTTAGTTGATCGTTTTGTAGTTTGGCATCCGTGGAGGCTCTTAATAAATCTAACTCAGCATTTATATTATTTGCTTGCGCTTGAAATATACTATTACCTATATCTATTGCAGCAAATGCGGCAGCCTCTTTTAATTTTCTTTTTTCTTCTTCCGCTTTATTAAAGTTATCCACATCTTGTTGATATAAACTAGCTCTTATATCTATATCATTTTCTAACTTATCTCTAGTGTTTTGTAGAAATTCATCTGCATTGAAATCTGTTTCAAAAGGATTAACAGATTCTACCTTTTGTAATTGCTCTATGTTAGCTTGGTAATCTTTAAATAGTGCGGTTCTTTTATTTAAGGATTCTTGAAAAATAGCATTTCTTCGTTCCTCAAATTCTCCTGCGCTATCTAATAATAGTTGTTCCTCTAAATCAACTAACTTTAATTTTAATTCTAACTCTTTTCTTGAATTTTTTTCTACTAATAATAATTGACCAGCAATTCTTGCTTTAACTATTCTTAATTCCTCTTCATTGAATTCTCTAGTCAAAGCTAAATCATTTACTAATTGCTCACTTTCAAAACCTCTAGACTCTTCTTTAATATCAGCTATTTCAAAATTTAGCTGGGCAATTCTTTGTAAGAGTTCTGGTTCTTGTCCTAAAATATCTATTAAATTTTGTACTTCTTTTTTTTCATCATTTAAAAAAGTAAGCCTTTCATCTTGTCTTTGCTTAATTACTTCAGCTAATTTTTGATTAGCTGCATATCTTTCTGTAATACTATTTCTTTCTTCATCTCTTATTTGTCTTTGTAATTCAGCTTCGTCTAGTAATGATTTTAGTCTCGTTTGGCTTCTAGTTTCTCTTAAATCTATCTCTCGTAAATTCTCCCTTATTTTATTTACTTCATCGGCTATTGCCTGACTAACATCTCCTAACCCGGGTACTAATGTATTTAGAAATTCCTTTAAAAAACTTTTAGTAAACCTATCTACTATACCAGCCGATTCTGTAGCTCCAAACGCATTCGCAACACTATTTCCTAATAGCTTAAATGATGTATCTAATCTGTCACTTGCTCTTTGTAAATCTCTAGTTCCTCTTGTAGTGCTTAAATACGCTGCTCCTAATGCTGTAACTGCTCCAACTACTGCCGTGACTGGATTAACTAATGATGCTAATTTACCTGTAATACCTCCTATGCTAACACCAAAAACTTCTGTTTCTTTTAGTGCTTCGCTCATTTTGTTCTTGTAGTTACCTACTTCTCTATTGAATTCACCTGCGCTTGCATCTACTTCTTTTAATCTAGTATCTAATATTGATACTCTTCGTGCTAGTTGTTGTGTTGCCTTTGCGTCTTTTCCTTTTAGTAAAACGGAATCTTTATATTCTTTTCTAAGGTTTTTTAATCTAGTTGATTGCGCATCGTAGCTACGAGATAATTGACCTTCTGTTTTTATAGCATCTCTAGTTTGTGATTGTACTTTCTTTAATTCAGCACTTTTCCGCACATACTCTTTATTGCTTTTCTGTTGTGCTACTACTAATCTTTTTTCTACCTTTTCCAATTCGGTCTGATTAGTAGATAGTTTTTTCGTAGACTTACTTAGCTCCTTAACTCCTTTTGCCCCTGCAAATTCTTTGTTTAATACTTTACCGTTTTCAATTACGGCTAGTAATGATTTTGCTAACTTATCAAAGTTACCAGCTAATAATAAAGGAACTTCTAATCCTTCCTTACTTATTAAATCATCCTTATTTAACTCAGCCATTATTCAATTCTTTTAAAATTTGATCACAATATAAGTATAAATGCTTTTCTGTTTCGGTCTTACAATCTTTACAATCTACCATAAAATGAACTACCATTATATAGACTTCTGTAGTTCTTAGGTATTTCAAGTGCCTGTTTACACTATCCATTAAAAATCTGCATGCGCTTTTATATGGCATTTTTTCTACCTCTTGTAATGTTATCATTTGCTTTGTGTCTTGACATTATACTTTTCTTCATGCTAATGTAACGACTAACTGTGAGATTATCGTCAACGCTGTAATGTGATTGTATCATAGCCATTAATTCATCAAAGGATATATCTTGCTCTTCCCTGTTATCTTGTAGCTCGTTTTGTTTCATTCTTATAAACGTAATGATTGCGTTAGCTTTTTGATCTGCTGCTACAATAGACTTTTTATACTTTTCGCTGTTAGTAGTGTCTATCTTGTAACCCATTTTAATTAGGTCTTTGATAATACTATCTAGTTTTTTTTCGTACTTCTTATGGTCTGGAGGGCATATCCAAAGAAATCTAATCATAGCTTTTATTACCGTGTAGCTATTCTTTAATTCATTTAAGGTTTGTACTTTCTCAAATCGGTCTTTTGCTGTTGTGTCTCCCTCTAATTCACTGTATTCTATAATAATATTAGTCCATATTTCAAGCTCTTTTTCAGGGTCTGCAAAACCTTTATTTAAAGCTAGCAAATGATAATCATTAGTATTTACTATTTCGCAAAATATCTTTAAAGGTAATACTTTGCAACTATCATAATACTTTGAATGCCTTATAAATAGCCTTTTTAAAATCTTCTTGAACTTCATCAATTATAATTTCTTTTATCTTTGATCTGCTGTCTGGTGTGAAGCCAAATATATCTTCTGTGTATTTATCTACTAGCATATCTGTTTTTACGTCTTTACTAGAAACCATAAAGGGAAATTTTTTAGTAGTAAGGTAGAACCCCCTATAAAAATCTCCCTCATCAAATAACCTAATAGAACCCGAAGGTTTGCCAAAAATTTTAACCGATGCATCAGAGTAAGGAGGCATTTTTTTTCCGCTACTCTTTATTCCTTTGCTTAGTTGGTTTTCGGTGTTTAAATCTACTATTTCATCCTCATTCGACAATATCTTTAATTCTACTATCTTCTGAATCTTTATCTTTCGTAGATTTTTTGCTATTTGTTTTATCTTTCCCATACTGATTTTCGTATGCCTCTTTCATTGCTTTCTCCCTATCCTTTGCTGGTAACAACTTAAATGCACTTTCAACCATTTTTTTAAAACGGTCAAAAGATACATTTTTAAGCTTAGGGTTTATTGAATAATCACTAACCCTTACCATCTTAAATAGTTACGGTTGTTTGAACTCCATCAAATCCTACGATAGACAGATCGGCAGGAGGAGCTAAATCCAATGTTCCAGAAACTAAACCAGTTCCAGCTAATGCATATCTACCTTCAATATTAGGATCAGCTGTTACGCTAGAAATAGTTTGAGCCGTTCCAGTTCCATCTAATAGTATGAAGTCAGCTAATACTAAAGACAATACCGGAGTATTATCTAGTGCATTCTTAACATCTACTACTATATCCGTAGCTGTAGGAGTTCCTACAATATTTACGTTAGCATCTGAAAGCCTTACAAGTTGTCTAAGGAATGAACCGTCAATCATTGCACCGTTTACATCTAGTTCTTTGTTGTCATACAAAGATACGTAAACAGGTGTTTTTGATCTTACTGAACCATCATTAAACATTATTTTTTCAGGGTTTAATAAATCTAGTTCAAAGCCTTGAAAGTCTCCATTACTGTTTTGCGTTCCTATTAACTTGTTTTCATTATCAATAAGGAACACTTTTCCCTCAAAACCTTTGTGGCTAAACATAGCCTTATGAAGCTCTAACGACTCACTAAATGAAAATCTAAACCTATATCGTCCATCTCTTACGAGCATGTTTGAAAGGCTTGTTTCTTCGTAGATAGTGTCTTCACTTACTACCTCCATATTCACTGCATTAGGCCATACATAAATACGGTTTTTCTTTTCCGCTAAGATGGCGTCTTGCCATGCGGTCGGGTCGTTAGCTTCTGTTTCAGTTAATGAGAAATTAAAAGGGGTTGTAATCATTCCTTTCAATTGCTGTGGAAACTTAGTGCAAGAACTAACCCCTATGTTTTTTTGTGCATCTAAGCACGATAAAGGACTAATCATATTTTTAACATTTATTGTTATAATAATTTAATTGTAAATCTGTTATTTCGATAGCGTCAAGCTTATCGCTCATCAAATACCGAACATTCCCGTTAGAAGTATCAACTCCATAAAATGGCCTATCAATTCTGATATGTGGAGGATTTTGAATATCTCCATCAATAAAGAAGTAACCACCGTTTGCAATTTCTTCAATCAAAGCATTGTAAATTGGTACTAAAACAGGCTTAAATACCTTGCTATACCTTTCACTTGCTACAATATCAGACTTTGTACCAGTGCAAATAATTAATCTTAGAGATAGTTCTGTATGCCCTTGAGCCTTACTTTCATTGAAAGGCTGTAATAACATTACTAAAGGGTACTTTTTATCTCTTAGATTAATTGTTTTGCTCTTACTTTTAAGCGTGTTATCTATCTCAATTATGTGACCATGCTGATAATATAAGTCCTTACATAAAATATCACTTACATTACTAACTATTTTCTCAAATATTTCTACTATCTCGCTCAAAATTCCATGGTGTTTTGATATTCAAAAGGGTTATCAATAGATTCACCTACTTCAAGAATGAAATTATCAATTAAATCTACCATCTCATTCCATGCAAAAAACATCTTAGTAGTAGGTTTGACTATCTGACCATTTTCAACAGTCGGAACCGCCGTACCAATACCTACAGTATCAATGTAGTTGTCACGGATATAATGATAGTACACGAAGTCAGCTAAGGCGTTTAGAAATTCGCTATTAGTCTTTATCCCTAGTGTATCAGTTTTTAAGTCGTATGCACCTAGTACATGCTTTATGAAATTTGACTGATACTTTTCTATGAAGAAAGATAGTCGCTCCTTTACATCCTCGCTAGATAGCTGACCTATGTAAATTTCATTCTTGAAGTATGTGAAATCTATTAAACTCATTGCTCAAGAAGTTCTTTTTGCTTTTTCTTAGCGCTTGCTACTGCTTTCTTTTCCAATTCTATAGCTTTATCACGTTCATAAGGCTTAACAGATTTCGTAACTCCTGCTTTTTGAAGCTTTGTCGCTATGTCTTTATGCATGTAATGAACTTCGCCTTTCTTGTATCGTGGCGTTTTACCATCTCCTTTTGGAAAGTTTTCGCTTATTTCTACTTCTCTAATTAGATTATATTTCTTTGACATCTTATTTTATTTAAAGTTTTAATTATGCTGCTGTTTCTATTGCAGTTGCAATATTAGCTAACGTATCATAAACAACGCTATTCTCTCTTTGCTCTGCAATGTAAGATAGAACCTGTTGGTAACCTCTGTAAGACGTTCTGTCATATCTGAAATCTGATTCGTTCAATCCTCTTTCAAATACCATTGATCCGTAGTTTCTTACCTTGAATCCTAAGTCTTGTGAAATCATTAATAAGTGAGTTGATGGAACGTCCAAGTTATCAACTTTAACAACCTCAATACCTGCAATAAACAACTGTCCAAACGCATTAGTGTAAAGCATGTCATTATTTAAGTATTTACTATCGTTTGCTTTTAATACATGAAGGCTATAAAAGTTATCATCCGCAATAAATACTTTTGATGGGCTTTCATTGTTATTTGCCATAAATGCAGCAGTAGCCACAATCTGATCAATAAGGTTTGAAGCACCATTTGCAAATGTTCCATCAAATGCAGGTGTAGCAGTAAATGCAACGGCATTAGTCTTCATTCCTAAAGGAGCGTCAGGATTAACAGAAGGGTCATTATTTAATAAACCATCGTTATATTTCTTTAGCATCTCATTCATGAAATCCTCACGAATCCAATTTTCCATAGAAGCCACATCTCTTAATAATTTATCCTCTACAGTTCCAAAAATTGCTACTTTCTTAGCTTCAACCTCTCCTGTTTTAAGTCTAAACGATCTTTTTGGCTTTTCTCCTCCGCTTGTGATCCAATCTGCCGAACCCGGGTCTCCTGCTGTTGCTTCTGTATCTCCTACTTCTTCCTTTTCTAGGTAGTACAATTTAGGTACTGAAATAGAAGTAATAGGTATATGATCTAAGATTAGTCTTTTTTTTATATTTCTTTGATATAAAGTAGGGTCTACCTCTCTACCTGTCAAGACATCAATTTGCACTCCTGTCCCGTCACCGTTAAAAGTCTGGTTGAAACCAAAAGTTTCAGGTGCTTTATTAATTGGCGCTGGCATCTTAATAGAAGGAAATGCTCCGTCATTCTTACCACCTTTCGGGTATCTTTCTTCAACAAACTTAGCAACTGATTCTCTTAGCTGCTTGTAGGTCATCATTTTACTACCCTTGTTAGACTCTTTTGATTGCTGTTGATCTTCTCGCATTGTAGCGATCTGCTCAAACATCTCTTTTAGAGTGCCATTAATACTCTCAATAGATTTATCAATTTCTTTTTCTGTTAACTCATCAAGAGATTCACGCAAAGATTTAATGTCTGTCTCTGCTCCTTCAATTGTAGCCTTATCGGCTTTCTCGGCTAGTTCTGTTTTATAGCCTTCTAATTGTTCGCTAATCTTGTCGATAGCTTCTAATTCTTTACTCATCGTATTAAATTTTAGTTAGTAAATTATTTAATTTATTTAATAGTTGAGTGTCCGCTGACGGCTCATTTTCTTTTGCAGTATCGTTTGATGGCTGCTTATTGTTATTTACTGTTGGTGTGAAGGTGTTAGAACCTATTGGTACGGCTGAACCTTCAATTGCTTTAGCTTCTTGTACTACCCAAAAATAACCCAATTCCTCGGCTTTTTCTGGATTAATTGCTAAGTCTATATACTTATTATACGTTTCAAATTCCTTTTGATAAGATTCATCATTAACTGCTAATTCAAGCTTAATGTATTGCATCCCTACGCTATGATTCTTTACAAATCCTTTTGCGTATTGATCGAACATTCTTTGATTACGCCCTCTTTTTACAGTAGATTCAAATAGTAACGCCTCCGTTTTGCCTTCAAAGTCATACCCTAACTCCCTCCACTCAAATTCTTTAACACTTGCCTTTAGGTCTTGTCCGTCTGAAATAATATTATCAAAGTCCATTTTATGCTCCGCTAAATGAAGCATATTACGATTTTCTTTGACTGTCTTATTCCATATTCCTTTAACGTGGAGGTCTTGATGTGAATCTATTACGTTTGTGGTATTTATTAAAGCTTCGATTTTAATTTCGCTCAATTCTTGATAGTTCTCAATCATTTCATTAGCTTTAATAGCGTTATCTTTGCTGTATATATTTACAATATGACTAATCCCATCCGCTTTTTTTATTTCAGCTTTCTTTGCAGCTAATAGCGTGCTTTTATTCTCAATAATAAAATCTATTCGCTCTTTAGTGCTTTTAAAATCTTTATTTAGTAACATCTTTTATAACAATTTTATTACCCTTAATTTCTTTATTTCTTTGCTTAATTATCTGCTTAATATCTTTGTCTTTCATAAGTCTACTAATTGTTGAGCATCATCTAACGAATACCCTAAGTTAACTAATTTTTGCATAGCATCAACTTTACTGTTCATTGTCGAGGCCCTGTCTCCTTCAAATACTTGCATGAATGGAAGGTAAGACCAATCGAAACACACTTTTAATCCCTCCTCTTTTAAACGGAAATACTTATCGAATTGGTTTGCTAGTTCATCGCCTTTCGGGCTAAGAGTATAAGAAACATGGCTGCCTCTTGCCTTTTCTTGATTCTCATAGGTAGCACTTTGATACGCTTCTAATACGTCTCTAGGTATATTGTACATATTACCAATTAAAAAGAAGTCCTGTAAATATGATTCTTCTAGTCTTAATTTAGAATAGTCTTCAACAAATCTCTGAATCTTAGCCATGGCTGACATAGGATATACTTGTTTGCCATCGCTATTCATTTTATCTTGTACACTTTCCTTTTCTTCTTTTGTTAGGGGTAGCTTATCCGCTCCACCATCGCTAGAAACCATAAATTTAGCTGTATACCGTACATTGATATTTTTACTATCTAATGAATGTTCGGAATTACTTATAATCTTATACAATGCATCTATACGGCTAGCCCCTTTGTAGTAATTCCCTACTCCGTTAGTAAGATCATTACTGATTAATATTTTTGATAAAGGCATGGTAATACTAGTGCCATCATCGTAATAATATTTTATAGGAGTTTCTAGTATAGCTTTAGTCTTTGCGTTACTCATTATTAATTTATCCCTATCTTGATCTAAATGTTCTGGGAAATCAATTTTATAAGGCGTTAGAAAGTACCCTGTATTGTTAGGCATTTTTAAATTTCTACTATCAATGTATAGATAAGAATTACCTAGCATCGTCCAGAACATGTAATCCCAAAGAAACTGCTTTTTAGTCTGAACTGGGTTAGGGTTTTCAATCCAATCTAGAAA